>ENA-OURQ01001827-OURQ01001827.1-human-gut-metagenome-genome-assembly--contig:-NODE-1827-length-17137-cov-13.011181_pt1 | contig 17137 bp, 16 predicted proteins | sample MGYA00242105_ERZ508999 | MGnify/ENA primary metagenome ERZ508999 (study PRJEB26280, sample SAMEA2338771) | human gut metagenome | biome: human gut; feature: human-associated habitat; material: faeces...
CGGATGGCTATGCCGGATACATATTTCCAAGGAGCGGATTAAGCTCACAGGGAATTGTATGTGAACTGCCACCTATTGATTCCGGATATACAGGAGAGGTTCATGCAATTATCTCCAATGTTGAGAACAGGGAGTATGAAATCAAGATGGGTGATAAGGTAGGATGTTGTCCGGCAAATTAAACGATGCTCCATCCGGCAGATTATTTTGAACTGATTTGGGGTTCCTACAGTGATGCCCGTCACTTTAAAAGCAGCTGTTTCATCAAATTGTTTTCCATACAGAAAGACTCCCGCAAATTAATTGCGGGAGTCTTCTCAGCCGAGGGTGCTGTCATTGATTGCCTGCATCACGATGTCAGATGTGATCTGGTTACGGTGGTTGAATGCAGTGAATTTCATAATATGGGAGAGTTCCATGAAAATATAAAAAGTGTTGAGGAAACGATTGCAATATTCAAAGAGATCCCACTGGAACGTATGCATGGAATACCGGCAATCGGCATCAGGGTAGCTGATCCAAACAATCTGGATGACGGTGTGGAAATGGATGTGCTGATCGGAAAGAGAATTGATCTGGATATACTTCATTATGTGCCGGAGATTGCAGACAACTGGCAGGCGCAGCAGATGATAAGATAGGTGACAAAGTCGGACAGCTTGTGATCATGCCGGTTCTGATACCAGATTTTACCTTTGAATCATGGGAAGAACGTGGAACCGGGGCATTTGGATCGACAGGAAGATAAGGATGATTAAATTGTTGATGTGCATAGAGATATGTATGTGTTATACTGTGTAAAAAGATATGTACATATTTGAATTCTCACTTGAGGTATTTTTAGGGATTTAATAACTGTTATATCTTGTTATAAAAATCTCGTCAAACCCTTGAAAATACTAAAGTTTTTATGGGTGTCCTCTCCGTCACATCTTGTATCGTGTTATATCGTTTTACCCTTGGTTATGACCTCTGATAAGGGAAAAAACAAGGGAAAGAAAATCTGGTAACAACTTATAACAAATTATAAAAGTGACAGTTGGGACTGGATGAAATGCTTATAATACATTTCTATGAAAGGATTGATAAGATGAGATTGATATATGCAGACTATAACCCTCAAACGAACAGTATTGATATAACCACATTTGAGAATTACATATTACGGATTGATTGTAATAAGGTAGAGGATGGATTAAGAACTACTCCTTGCTCACAAAATTCGCTTAATGCTTTGGCAATAGATGAGCCACTTGAGTAGGCTCGACTTGCTTTAGATGGCGAAATGCAGGCGATGCTATTGATAGTTTGGAGGTTTGGTGATTTTTGATAAATGTTGGTAGAATATCTAGATTTGGTGTGGTACAATAAAAGAGCAAAATAAAAGAAAACTCGAATTTGACGGAGAGATAGTATGGCTATTATTAAAAACGAAATACCGATTTTGGAGTTTGATACAGAGCAGACAGCAGTTCTTAATCCCACTCATGAAAATCTTGGTTTGAACTTACCCAAGAAATGTGTGTTCGCATTTCTTGGTGCTTACATAGATGAATATGCCAGTAAAAGTGATACCAAACAGGTATCCACTTTTGAGAGTGCAACGAAGCATTATCCCATTTACATCACCAAATACAAGGGTGAGGACATTGTGCTTTGTCAAGCACCCGTTGGTGCGGCAGCAGCCACACAGATACTTGATTGGCTGATTGGTTATGGTGTAAGAGAGGTAATCTCGGCAGGTAGTTGCGGTGCTCTGGAAAAGTTCCCCGAAAGTACATTCCTCGTACCAAACAAGGCTCTGCGTGATGAGGGAACATCTTATCACTATGCGCCCCCTTCTCGATTTGTGGAAATCAGCGAGAAGGCAAGAAAAGCAATTGAAGAAACCATTCTTGAGCATAGTATGAAATATCAGGAGGTTATAACCTGGTCAACGGATGGATTTTTCCGTGAAACCAAAGAAAAGGTGGCTTATCGCAAAAGTGAAGGCTGTGCAGTTGTAGAAATGGAATGTTCTGCTCTGGCGGCCTGTGCTGATTTCAGAGGGGCAACCTGGGGTATGATACTTTATACCGCAGACAGTCTTGCAGATGTTGACAAATACGACGAAAGAAACTGGGGCGGTAATGCATACGAATATGCACTTACGCTCTGCCTTGATGCGGTTATCAAATTATAAGAACAGTTAGAATCAATCTTTTTTTTGTGATATAATTTTATTGAGGTGAATGAAATGAGGACTGAAAAAGAAATATACGATTTAGTTTTGAATTTTGCTTTTCAAGATGAGAGAATTAGAATTGTAACTCTTGAGGGGTCTCGCACTAATGTTAATATACCAAAAGACAATCTTCAAGATTATGATATTACTTTTTTTGTTATAGATATGGGAGAATTTTTGAAAAGCGATGACTGGCTTAGTGTTTTTGGTAACAGAATTATGATGCAAAAACCTGAAGATATGGAATTATTTCCTCCAGAAGAAAAAGGATTTTCTTATATAATGCTTTTTGATGATGGTGTAAAGATTGATTTAACTTTGTTACCTGTTTCAATGCTTGAGGAGTATCTTACTCGCGATAAACTTGTAAAAATCATGTTAGATAAAGATAATATGATTAAAACAGAAATAGTTCCCACAGATGAAGATTATTACATTAAGTGTCCAACAGAAAGAAAGTTTGATGACTGTTGTAACGAATTTTGGAATGTTGCAACATATGTATCCAAGGGCTTACTTCGTGGTGAAATACTATTTGCAATAGACCATATGAATGAAGTATTACGTCATGAGCTTCTTAGGATGATTAGTTGGTATGTCGGTACTGAAAAAGGATTTAATTTCAGTTTGGGTAAAAACTATAAATTTTTAGATAAGCATATTTCAAAAGAATTGTGGGATAACTTACTAAATACATATTCAATGAGTTCGTATGAAGAAATGTGGAAATCGTTTGATTTGTGTCTATGTTTGTTCAAAAAAATATCTAAAAAAGTGGCAGATTCACTTGGTTATAATTATCCTGATTATGATGAAAACGTTACAAAATATTTGGAAACACAAAAGAGAATTTCAAATAAATATCTTTATGGTAATAGGTATTGACAAATACCAATTTGTCGAGAAAAAATAACATCAAGACATAAAAAAACAGATATAAAAATTGAATATTGTTTACCTTTTTGGTAGCGATTATCTTAACAGACAATCAGCTACCTTTTTTATTTCCAGTAACTATCAACTTATCACAGAAAGGAAAGGTATCAAAATGATTGAAAGAAAGAATGAAGCAAGCAGAAATTTAGAAAAAGCATTACAAGCATTGGAACAGGCAAAACAGCGAGTAGCCAACGAAAAGAAGAAGCAGAACGAGAAAAAGCGGAAAGTGGAAAATCACCACAAGTACATCATGGGCGGTATTATCGTGAAGTATTTTCCCGACTGTTACCAATATGACGAGGACGAGTTAAACCGTATTTTATCAGTTGCATTGCAGACAAGGGAGTGTCAGCAGATTATCGCTAAAATCAAGTCAGAAAGCAGGGAAAGTACTTCAACACAAAGCACAATTTTCAATGCCGAAAATGAAAGCGAGGGCGATACTGAATGACAGGAGCAAAGAAGCTGAAAAGCCGAGGTAACTTATTCACCCCGTTTACGGGGTGCGCACAGATATACCACCAGAGGTGGTATGTGCGCCCTTCGGGGACTCCTGCGGAGAGCATTGTCTGTCTTGCGACAGCCAACAGGGGACGCTACACTTCCCCTGCGGTGCAAAGAACGCACCTACCCTTTTGTGTACTTTGCGTTCAGACAAAAGCCAAAGTGCGGCTTTTATCTGCCCACAAAGTTTATGAGTGCATCCCACTACCCCGTTGGCAGAACGTAGGTGCTTCGTATGGCTAATGTCACAAAACAGGCAAGCACACGTTTTTCCATAGTTAAACGGAGCAAAGGGCAGTCGGCAGTGGAAAAGGCTTCCTACATCAGCAGGAGCATTCTTGTAAGTGAATATGACGGACAGACTTATCGACCAAAATACCATGAGGATTTAGTACACAGCGAAATCAGTCTGCCACAAAATGCACCGAAAGAATATGCAGACAGAGCTACCTTGTGGAATGCTGTGGAACTGTCGGAGAAAGGGCAGAAATCACAGCTTGCAAGAATGTTAAAAGCGTCACTTCCCAATGAGTGGAGTTATGAGCTTGCGGAGGAAGTCGTGAGGGATTATGTGCAGAGAAATTTTGTTGATAAGGGAATGTGTGCAGATTGGGCAATCCATGACAGCGAGAACGACAAAGGGCAACGCAATCTTCATATTCATGTGCTGCTTACCATGCGTCCTCTTACGGAAAACGGGGAGTGGGGAGCAAAAACCAAAAAGGTCTATGTCCTTGACGAAAATGGGGAGCGTATTCCTCTCATTGATAAAAAGACAGGACAACAGAAAGTGGATAAGCGTAACCGTAAACAGTGGAAATGTCAAACCGTAGAAAGTACCGACTGGAACAGCAGGGAAAATGCAATGATGTGGCGCAGGGATTTAGCTGACACAATCAATGCCACCAATGAGCAGTTGGGAATTGCGGTGCATTGGGAACACCGCTCCTTTAAGGAGCAGGGAATTGATAAAGAACCGACAATCCATATCGGTGCGGTTGCAAATGCTTTAGAACGCAAGGGCATACAGACCGAGAGGGGAAACATCAATCGGGAAATCATCAGGGGCAACGTGCTGTTGGAACAGGCAAAAGAAATGCTTGAACTTGCCAAGCAGGAAGTACGGAGCATACAGTATTCTGGTCTGAAAGAGGTTGCAGTCAATGTGAAGAATGAAGTCATGGAAATGATTGCAAAAGTGGCGAAACGGAAGGGCAGATTGGACTTGCCGATTGTCAGCGGAAAATATCTAAGAAAAATATCCGACAGAACAGCCTTACAGTCAGCCGACAATGCGGAGAAATTCATTGTTTCAAGAAAGATAGACAGCTTTGAGAACCTTGCCAAGTTTACAGCCGACAGGGAACAGAAATACCGACAGCTTGAAACGGTACATTTATCAAAGGGGCAGAAGCTAAGCCGATTAAAGGAACTGTCAAAAATGTATGCTCTTTATGCCCCAATCCAAGCCACTTATAAAGAGAGCCAATCTCTTAAAGGACTTGCAAAAATGAAGTATGACAAGGAGCATAAAGAAAGCCTTGCCAAGTACCCCGAACTAAAGGAGCGTATGCAGAACCTTTTACAGCAGGGCGAGAAGATAACCCCGAAGCAGTGGAAAGCAGAAATGCAGTCTTTGCAAGCCGAGTATGACAGTATCAGCAAAGAGCAGAGCAAAACTGCCACAGAGTTAGCCTATGCCGAGGTAATCAGTTACAACAGGAAGAACCTTGCGAGAGAGCTTCAGAATGAGAGCCGACAGCAAGGGGAACAACAGTACAAGACCAAACATAGGGCGAAAGAATTGTAAATATAATCGCAATAAAATAAGCAACACAGCGTCAGAGCGTATAGAAACACAATCTATGCGCTCTATTTTTATGCAAAGGAGCAGATTTATGAGTAAAAACAGTAAGGCGGGACAACGAGCCTGCCGACAACAGAAAACCACAAAAATTGTTGTGGAAAGACATTATGTAGGCACTGAAAAAATGGAAACGGTATTCAAGCGGATCGCCGAGGAACAGATAACGAAAAAGGTTAAGGATATGGTACATAGCAATGCCAGTTAGTGGTGGAAATGGAAAAGGGAATATAGTATAATAAGGGTTGAGGAAGTCCCTTTTCATTAAGGAGGACGACATGAAAAGGGCAAAACTAAATAACGACAAAATCACTGCTTTATATTGCAGGCTTTCAAAAGACGACGGTACGAACAACGAGAGCATGAGCATAAGTACACAGAAAACCATGCTGAAAGAGTATGCAAAGCGCAATGGCTTTCTTAACTGTCGCTTCTACGTTGATGACGGTTACAGTGGTACGAATTATGACCGTCCTGCGTTCCAACAGCTTATTGAGGATATACGCAATGGGGAAGTTGCAACGCTCATCACAAAAGACCTGTCACGTCTTGGGAGAAATTACCTTGAAACGGGAACATATATCGAGGTATTCTTTCCGAACCACAATGTGCGCTACATTGCAATCAATGACGGAGTGGACTCCATAGACAACACTCAAATGGATATTACCCCGTTTCACAACATCATCAATGAAATGTACGCAAAGGACACTTCAAGGAAAATCAAGAGCGCACTCCGTACAAGACGGTTACAGGGAAAGTATATGGCAACTACCCCGCCTTTCGGGTATCGGAAAGACGAAAACGACCATAACCACCTTGTCATAGATGAAGTGACAGCACCCGTTGTGGAACTGATTTTTTCAATAGCCGAGGAGGGCGTGGGGCTTCATACCATCTGTAACCGATTGCGTCAGGCAAAGGTCATGAAACCGAGTTTTTACAAGAATGAACTGTTTGAGCGGTTCAATGACGAGGAAAAGATGTATGACTGGGACACTGCCTATGTCAGCAAGATTTTACACAATCCTGTCTATGCAGGAAATCTGACTGTAGCAGAAAGACCGACCAAGACCATGCGCTCAAAGAAAAGGGAGTATATCCCGTTTGCGGAGCGTGAAATCGTATATGGGACACACGAGCCGATTATTGAACAGAGCAGGTGGGATAATGTGCAGAAAATCATGGCAGAAAGACCACCCATTATCGGTGACAGTACAAACGGATATGACAACATTTTCCGAGGGATTATCAAATGTGCTGATTGTGGAAGTGCCATGCTTGCAAAGGTGGAGAACAAAAGAAAGCGTAATAATGTTTTGGACAAAACCTTTTATTGCTGTACCAAGTACCGCAAGTTTGGGAAAAAAGCCTGTTCAGCACATAACATTGAGGCAAGGACAGTACATGAGGTAGTGCTTTCGGATATCCAAAGACACGCAGGACAGGCATTAGCGGACAGGAAAGCCATGGTAACAGAAATTGCCGAGCGTCTGAATGTCCAACTGTCATCGGATAGGGAACAGCAGAAAAAGGAACTAAGGCAGTATAAACAGCGAGTGTCGGAAATTGAAAATCTGTATGCCAAGCTGTACGAGGACATGACAAGAAAGCTGATAACGGAGAAGCGTTTTCAGATGTTGTCGGCACGTTATGACAGCGAGCAGGAGGAACTGTCAGCGAAGATAAAGGAACTTGAAAAAAGTGCCATAGCGGACAGGGAACAGTTATCTTCTATTGAGCAGTTTGCGGAACAAATCAGTGGATATGCAGGGATAACGGAACTCAATTACAAGATAGTACATCAACTCATAGACAAAATTCTAATTTCTGAACCCGTAGAAATAAACGGTGAGAAAATTCAACGACTTACAATCCATTACAAATTCATAGGGGCATTGGAAACCCTTGAATAATGGATATTTCCTAAGTCACCTATTCCAACTAACCAACAGACGCCGGACGGGAGGGAGAACTGATCTTCCGGCTTGTGTATCATCAGGCAAAATGCAAAAAGCCATTCGAGCGCTTATGGATTTCTTCCATGGAAGACCAGGCGATTTCGGATGGCTTTTCTAATCTGAAAAATGGAAAGGAATATGATGATCTTTACAGGGCGGCACTCTGCAGGGAGCGCGCAGACTGGATTGTGGGAATGAATGCAACCCGGTTATTTTCAACCCTGTATGGACAGACGCTGAATGTGGGAAGAGTCATGACACCGACACTTGCAATGATCGTACAGCGTGAGGTTGAGATTGATGGCTTTAAACCGGAACCGATTTACAGACTCTCCATCAGCTGCGGAGGCATTATTGCATTATCAGATCGGTTCGAGAAGAAACAGGATGCAGAGAATGCCCTGAATATGCTGAAAGAGCAGAAGACCGCACAGGTGACAAAGATCGATTCTACAGATAAGCAGGAGAAGGCACCGCAACTTTATAGCCTGACCGCATTGCAGAGGGATGCAAACCGGTTCCTGGGATTTACGGCACAGCAGACGCTCGACTACACCCAGAACCTTTATGAGAAAAAACTGGTGACCTATCCGAGAACAGACAGCAGATTTCTGACCGAAGACATGGAAGAAATGATTTCAGGCATAGCAGATAAGATGGCAGAAAAATTTGGATATACAAAAAATCTGCCGATCCATCCAAAGCAGGTAATCAACAACAGTAAGGTCAGCGACCATCATGCAATCATTCCAACAGCCAATGTAGCAGATGCAAAATTTGGAGAGCTGCCAGCTGGTGAACAGAAGGTATTAAGCCTGATTACAGCAAGGCTTTTATCAGCACTTGGAGATCCGGCAGTGAGAAATGAAGTGGATGTGGAATTTACCTGTGCAGGAACCGCATTTAAGGCAAAGGCAAAGAACATCAGGGAAAAAGGATGGAGAAACATTCAGGATTGGATCAGGGGAAGCAGCACTGACAGCACAGATTCTGAAAATGAGAATGAGGACAAAAAGGGGAATGCTGAAATGCTGGCATGTATTGCGGCTCTGACCAGTGGAAAATCTTATCCGGTACAGAATCCGAAGATGGAAGAAGGAAAAACCACACCGAAGAAACATTTCACCGAGGACAGTTTATTATCGGCAATGGAGAGAGCTGGTGCCGAGGAGATGCCGGACGAGGTAGAGCGGAAAGGAATCGGAACATCAGCCACAAGAGCGGCAACCATTGAGAAACTGGTGAGGATTGGCTTTGTGGAAAGAAAAGGAAATAAGAAGACAAAATATCTTTTACCGACTCATAAAGGAGTGGCACTTATTACGGTTATGCCGGAACAGATCCAGTCTCCTTCCATGACAGCGGAATGGGAACAGAAACTTTTGGACGTGGAAAAAGGAAATTTTCATGATACAGAATTCATGGATGAAATCGAAGAAATGATCACGGGGCTGGTCAGAACTTATAAAGTAATTGAAGATGCTGAAGTACTGATGCATCCGGCATTGGAAGAAATCGGAATCTGTCCATGTTGCGGCAGTCATGTGGTGGAACGGCAGAAAGGATATTCCTGTGAGAACAGGCAGTGCGACTTCATCCTCTGGAAGCAGAATCGATTTTTTGAAGCGCTTGGAAAAAAGATGACAAAACAAATCGCAGCAAAGCTTCTCAGTGAAGGAAAGGCATCCCTCAAAGGCTGCAAGTCAAAGAAGACCGGAAAAACCTATGATACCACAGTTGTCATGACGGTTAATGAAAATCAGAGAGCAACATTTGAACTGAATTTTGAGAGAGGACCAGACAGCAATGGAAAAAGCAAAAACAAGAAAAATTAAAAAGTGGGACGAAGTGTCTGGATGCTGTCTGGAAAGGGAGCACATGGGATGGTAGAGAGATCAAATTATATTCACATCCGGGTAACACCGGAGGAAATCGAACAGATCAGGGCGAGAATGGCAGAAGCCGGAATCAAAAGCATGACAGCCTACCTGATACGCATGGCAATTCACGGGTATGTATTGGTCATGGATCTTTCCGATCTGAAAGAGATCCTAAGACTTTTGCAGATATCCGGAAATAACCTGAACCAGTACGCAAAAAAAGCAAATGAAACAGGAAACATTTATCATGAGGATATCGAAGAATTGAAAGGAATCCAGAAAGAAATTTTACAGGAAATGAGAAACGTACTGGATAAGCTGACGGCAATCATGTAAGGTAGGTGATGGGATGGCGGCAACAAGACTGATTGCAATGCATCAGAATAAAGGGATGAGTGTGGCAAAATGTCTGAAGGACAGAACAGAATATGCGAAGAACGGAGAAAAGACAGAAGACGGAAAATATATTTCTTCTTATGAATGCAATCCTGATTTCGTGGATTTGGAATTTGCACAGAGCAAAAAAGAATATCTGCATAAGACGTGGAGGCAACCCAAAGGAGATGTCATTGCCTATCAGATCCGCCAGTCCTTCAAACCGGGAGAAATCACACCGGAGGAAGCCAATCAGGTAGGATATGAAACCGGCATGAGATTTACAAAGGGCAAGCACGCTTTTATTGTCGCAACCCATACGGACCGGGCACATATTCACAATCATATCATTTTTAATTCCACCAATCTGGATTGTGACCGGAAGTTCCGGGATTTTTGGTTTTCCGCAATTGCCCTTCAAAGACTGAGTGACATTATCTGTCTGGAACATGGACTGTCTGTCATTCCAAAGGCAAAACCGAGCGAGTGGCAGAAACGAACCACATACCCGGAACGTTCAAGTATGCGTGACGGAATCAGAGAAGATATCCTGAATTGTCTGCACGAATATCCGGCAGATTTTAACAATCTTCTGGAAATGATGAATGACAAGGGATATGAAATCAAGCGCGGCAATCATACAGCAATCCGTGGAAAAGAACAGAAACGGTTCATTCGGTTCCGGTCTCTGGGAGAAGAATTCTCAGAAGAAAATTTGAAAAAAGTGATTGCCGGAGAGATGGTACTCCCAGCGAAAAATGAAAAATCGAATATACCGGAACAGGCAAAAACAGAGAAAAGAAAATTTGATTTGGTTGTGGATATTCAGGAAAAGATGGCACAGGGAAAGAACGGCGGTTATGTAAGATGGGCGAAAAAATATAATGTAAAACAGTTTGCCGAGTCCATTCTTTTTCTACAACAGCATGACATCCATGATAAGAAAACTCTGGACGCATTGGTAGATGGAAGCACTGACAGATATCATGAACTCATAAAAACCATCAAAGACGCAGAAGAAAAGATGGTAGTAAACAAAGTAATCAAAACCCACATCATCAATTATTCCAAGACCAGGGATACCTATATCGCCTACCGAAAATCCGGCTACAGCAAGAAATTTTATGAAGCCCATCGTGATGAAATCACACTTCATAAAGCAGCAAAGGAAGCCTTTTCAAAACTGCCGGATGGAAAGATTCCGAAAGTAAAGGATCTGAATGAAGAATTTGCCTGGCTGTTATCCGAGAAAAAGAACGCTTACAGCGAGTACAAAAAAATAAAAAAAGAGATGCGGGATTATCAGATTGCAAAGCAAAACGTGGAATCCTTCTATGCAGCACAGCAGAGCTGGAATCAGGAAGAGGATCTGAAAAAGAAACGACAACAGCAGCGATAATCACAGGGGTAGTTAGCAAAGCCAAAGAATTGCGACTACCCCTCTTTTTTATTTCCGGAAATCCGGAATGAATCAGCACACACAAAGTGTGGGCGCAGCTTGGCATCGAAGATGACATTTTTAGGGGATTGGGGATGTGCCTCCAACGAGCAAAACCGCCCTGTGTGATCACAAGGGCACTGCTCGCCGGTTTGACGTAATTTATTTTTCTATATACAGTTGTATTATAGTTAAATGGACGGATTAGGGACAAAAAGTGACAGATAAAGGAAAATGGGACAAATTATTTAGAATTTAGTATAATATAAAAGGTAAAACTTTTGAAAGGTAAAGTATAAAATTTTAAAATGGAAATTTCTGAAAAAGAAGTAGTAAAATCACTTATGATGACTTTTGCAGCACTACATTATCAAGGGGAGTTGATTAGTGAAACCTTGTTAGTTAGTGTTGATATGTTGTAAAAGCTTTATGAAAAAACAAAAAAAAGTAGTTTTCTAGATATTGCGAGGCTGGAGATTATCGCTTTTGTGAGTATGGGATTTTTACTACCAACAGAAAACAAAACTATTCAGTGCTTTTTAAAAGATGATAGTATACAAGAAAAGATACAAAAATATTGTTTAGGAAAACGTATTAAACTAAAACGATCGCAAATAAAGTTATTATTTACATGATGGATGAAATCAAAAGAGACACTTCAAACTTTAGATCAGGTTATAGATGATATTATAGAAAAAGTAACATTGAAAGAACATGGAACTTGGATATACATATATCGAAAAACAGGGAAAAAATGAAATGGCAGAAAATAGGTATGAATTGGTAATTACAGATGAGGGGAGTTTCCTGTGGGATTTAAATAATTTTCGATTTTTTTTTTCGAAGAATAAGCGAAGAATGGAGACAAATGAAAAATGATTAGCATAGCAATACTGGATGATTCAGAAACGGATTTAAATCAGATTGAATTGTTAGTGTGTACTTATTTTAATAGGAGAAAAGTTACATATAACATAAAAAAATATGTAAAATTTGAAATTTTAATGATGGATATCCAAGAAAATAAATATTTTGATTTATTTTTTTTGGATATGGCAATACCTGGAAGTACAGGAATTCAAGTGGCAAAGCAGATCAGACAGAAATATCAAGATCCCATTATTGTATATATAACAAACTATTTAGAATATGCGGTAGATGGATATGAGGTAAATGCAATTAGGTATATTCCTAAAAGTATGTTAAAAGAGCGTTTGAATCCGACGTTGGATCTAATACTTTGTAAAATCGAGCAGTTAGATCAAAGAGCGTATATTATAAAATATGATGGAACTATAGAGAAAATTCTTTATAGAAATATATTTTATATTCGTAAAGAAGGAAAATATTCTGTATTTTATCATCGAAATGGTCAAAGTAAGATTAGAAAAACATTACAGGAACTTTATAAGGAATTAGATCCTAAAAATTTTATCTATATTGACAAAAGCTGTATTGTAAATATTATTCATATCTTATCGTGCGGACAAGGTGAGGTAAGAATGAGAGATCAAATGTGTCTTCCAATTAGCCGTGCACGATATCAAGAAGTAAGAAAACAAATAATTCAACTGTGGAGGGAAGAAAGACAATGATAAATATTATTAAGTGTTTAATTGTAATACTTACAGTGGGAATGGAAAATGGTATATGTATAGGAGGATATGTATTATTACATGAAAGTGAAAGAAAAACGCAAAAAAAGTGGAGTATGATCTGTTTCACTTTAGTTATTGTTTTATTTTCTATATTGGATATATGGAATTATAGTCTTAGTATAGTAAATACATTTGAAACCATTTTGGCGGGTATATGGCAGGGAATTATATTATTGCTTTATACAAAAAAGAACCCGTTTAAAGTTTTTGGGTGGACTTTTTTTATAAATGGTATATGGCTGGTATTAAGTGTTCCGATTGTATTAGTTAGAGGTTTAATAATTGGAAAAGGCATAGATGCAAATTTGTATCCCGATATTTGGTGGGTGTTAATACGATTAGTTTTAATAGGATGTTTAGTTGGAATTTGCATAAATAAAAAGGATTTTTTTATTTCTTTAAAAAAATCATATCAGAAACATGAAACATCCATTTATTATTTTTTTATTGTATTTGAATGGGTTACTGCAATTTATATTATGAATATTGCAATAAATAAGGTAAAAAGTTCTACATTAATTTTAAGTTTTGCTATGATTATCTGCATGGCACTTTTATTATTGATATTATTAGTGAAAAATCAATATATCTATGCAGAAAAAGAAAGAAATCTTTATGAATCGAAGGAAAAATCATTGAGATCGGATTATGAATTACTAAGTGAAGAACTAAGAAAAAACAGGAAAATTAATCATGATCATAAATATGATTTGAATTATCTTTATACATGTTTGGAAAATGGTTCATTAAAACAGGGAATGCATTATATTGAACAAAAAATTGAAAGTTATAGAGTAGAAGCAAAAGGAGAGGTATGGACGGGGATAGAATGTGTAGATGTTCTATTGAATTATTCTAAAAAGAAAGCGATGGAAGAAAATATTATTTTTGATATTAAGGGCGACTTTTTTGTGCCACCAATGGAGGAATATGATTTTTTTGCTGTATTGGGAAATTTAGTAGATAATGCATTGGAAGCAGCAGAAAAGTGTAATGGAGAACGAAGATTTGTAAGATTACAAATGTATGAAAAAAATGAGATGTTTTTTTTACAATTAGAGAATGGATATGCAATAGAACCTAAACAAAATAAAGAAATTTTTCTGACCTCAAAGAAAGAAAATGGGCATGGTTTCGGAATAGAAATAGTAAGAGAAAGTGTCGAAAGGAAAGGCGGACGAGTCGAATTTAAATATGAAGAAGGAAAATTTACAACAGAAATATCATTTGGATTATGATGAAATGATAAAAAGGTATAGAAGATAAGATTTCAAATAATACATATAAGGAGACGAAACGATGGATGATAAATTCGAAGTCGCAGGAAATTACGAGAAAGAACTGGAAGAAGCTGAAAAACTGATGAGTGGTGATAGCGCAGAGATTATGACTTTGTCACAATCCTGTTCCCCTATTTTTACAATATCTTGCTGTTAATGTGGTGTGATGAATAAAAAATTATGGAAAAATTGTTTTTTATTAGGATATTCGAAAATGTATCCTAATAATTTAATAAGGCAATATAATGAAGAACTTAATGAATTAGAAATGGCATTATTAAAAGTATGTATAACGGAAATGCATATTTTAAAAAGCCAAAATCAGTTGGATGGAAAAACTGTATCAGAGGAGTACCAATTTTTTTGCGAAAAAAAATTGAAAAATCCAGATTATATAAAAAAAATTTTACAAAAATATCCAGAGTTACAGCGTTTAATCAAAGTACGCCTTATGTATGCGCAGAATAATTGGAAAGAAGTATTTGAAAATTTTCAAAAAGATCAAGAATTTTTAAAAAAACGTATACTTACAAATGATTTTAAAAATATCAAAAAAATAGAAGCACTTTGTTCAGATAGTCATAATAATGGGGGAAAAATTTTTTTATGTGAACTAGAAAAAGATTTAAAAATTGTATATAAACAACATACATTAAAAAAAGAAATAATATATAAAAATTTATTCGATTATTTCTGTCAAAATTTGGGTATAAAAAATATAAATATAAGAATGTATGAAGGGGGAAATTATGGATGGGAAGAATATATAAAACCAAAATCATGTTATACATTAAGACAGGTAAGTAACTATTTTAGTAGGATGGGAATTCATTTGTTTTTGTGTATGTTATTACATATCACCGATATGCATTGTGAAAATTTTATTGCTGTTGGAGAACATCCAATAGCAATAGATTTAGAAACAATGCCAGGAGTTAGAAATAAAATTGTAATTAGAACAGCGGAAGATAAGGTCAACTTTTTTTTGAAAAATTCAGTATTGATCACTGGAATATTACCAACTCCAGCTTGGAGAACAAGAGAAGCATCAATACTATTGGGAGCTCTCTATAACAATAAAGACATAAAATTACCGATAAAGCTTCCAGTAATATTAGATGCAGAAACTTCTAATATGAGGATTGGCTATCAAAATATTAGTTTAAAATTTCCTAGTTGTTTACCGACTTATATGGGAAAGATTATAGAAGCCTATCAATATGTAGAAGAAATTTGTAAAGGTTTTAAAGAAGCATATAATTTGTGGTTTAAAAATCAGGAAGAAATTGAAAATTTGATAAAACCATTGTGGAAATGCCAAACACGTTTTTTACTTAGACACACACAACAATATAGCATGTATCGATCTGCTTCATTACATCCGGAACTGTTACAGAATACGGAAAAAAGAAAAGAAATATTTAAAATATTAAGTAAGAATGCTGAAATGAAGGAATTTGTAGAACAAGAGATAAATTCATTAATGAATCTAGATATTCCATTGTTTGAGTGTAAAGCGGATGAAATAGTGCCTTATTTTAAAACTTCTGCGTATGAGGTATATAAAGCTAGAACCCTATTTATGAATAAAGCGGATCTGAAAAGACAGATTGATTTAATTCATTTGACTATAGAGCTTTCAAATACGAAGAAATATAGAGAGTTTTATAATAAGAAAAATAGAGATGTTAGTAAAAAAGGAATTTTGCAAAAAAATATAATAGATTTAATAAAAACTTTTGAACAAAATGTATTTATTGAAAAAAATACTGTAAGTTGGATGAATTTATATATAGATGATACCGGATATTGGAAAATACAATCTATAGACGTATCTTTATATGATGGAATTGGAGGAATTGCAATTTTTGCTGCAGTTGGAAAAAACAATAAATTTTGGAAAAATGAGATATTGTATCAGCAGATTATAATCACTTTTGAAAAAATGAGTCAAAGCTATTTATGTAAAGAAAAGAAGGACACAGGATTACTAAAGGGAATTGGCTCAATAGTATTCTCATATGTTTGCTTATATCAGATTGAGAAAAAGAATTATTTTTTAGGAAAAGCAAGAGAATATGCGGCTTTGCTAGAAAAGGAATACTACAAAGATAATAAATTAGATTTATTATCTGGTAACGCAGGAGCGATCATAGCACTTGAAAAGTTATTTGAGATTGATAAAGATGAACGATGGGTTGGATTAGCTGTTGAAATCGGAGAATGGCTATGGAAGCTCAGAGATATATATGATGTTGGGGTTGGATGGTGCTTACCACATATGAAAAGAGCGTTAGCGGGATTATCACATGGAAATAGTGGGTATATTTTAGCGTATGCGGCATTATTAAAGTGTACCAAGAAAAAAGAATATTTGAAAAGAATAGAAGATATCATATCGTATGAAAACAGTTTATATTCTGAGGAAAATGGAAATTGGATGGATTTAAGAGAAGAAAAAGGCAATATTTATACGAATACTTGGTGTCATGGAGCACCGGGAATTTTATTATCTAGATTACGGTTAGTAGAATTAGCGGAATTTAAGGATGATTCTAAGATATATTTAGATATTGAGAGAGGGGCAAGAGCATTGTTTTCTACAGAGAAAAGAGAAGAAATGTGTTTTTGCCATGGAATATCTGGAAATTTATGGATTATGATGGAATATATTCGGGTAATGGGAGGGACAGAAGCACAAAAAAGAAAATTAGAAGATATGAAAAGATACCTTTTAGAAAATACAGCAGAAATAAAAAAAATGCTACCGCAAGATAAAAATAATTATGGATTTATGATAGGATTGGCAGGAATTGGATTTGTATTGATGAAAATGCAGAGTGATGTCTTAAAATAAATAATGTATTTGTATTAATTTAAATGGAAGAGGGCAAACGGCTTAAAAAGCTGGATAATCAAAGTTGTTGAGGGTTTGCCAAACTTGTTGAGGGTATTTCGTGAGGGGCTTTCATGAGGGGCTAACTTGAGGGTATGAGATAGGGTCTGGTATAACA
>ENA-OURQ01001870-OURQ01001870.1-human-gut-metagenome-genome-assembly--contig:-NODE-1870-length-16827-cov-10.295373_pt1 | contig 16827 bp, 15 predicted proteins | sample MGYA00242105_ERZ508999 | MGnify/ENA primary metagenome ERZ508999 (study PRJEB26280, sample SAMEA2338771) | human gut metagenome | biome: human gut; feature: human-associated habitat; material: faeces...
GTAATTATCTCAATTTTTCAAAGGACAGAAAAGGTACCGGATATGGAGCGTTTACGATGATTCCATTGCAGAATTTGTTTTATAAAATTTTTTTCTAAGAATTTTTCTAAGAATTCTATAAAAAATGATAATGCTATGAAAAAACGACAACATATTTTATTTATTTTTATTCTACTTTTGCAGCTCATTTTTATTGTTATTCCAATTTGTTTGTATCTAGCAGGTAAACTATACTCATCCCCAAAAAAGATATATGAAATAAATTGGAATTTAAGTCTTCCAGATGATTTAAAATTACAAGCTGATTATAAAAATACAGAGAGCTTTCACAATGATGGTAACAGGCACTCGATATTTTATATGTCAGAAAACAAAGAATTTATAAGTGATTTTAATCAGGACCAAAATTCTGGTATAGAAGAGTTATGCCAAAACATTATGAGTTTATTAAATGAGGCAGAAGCAGATTTTTCACAACCCTACTTATGGTGTAAATATCAAAAATATGGGAATGTTTTAGTAATTATCTACTTTCCCAGTTGCCAACAATTACATCTGTTTCAAGACTTTAAATGAAAGGGGATTTATATGAAAAAAATTAAAAAATTATTATGTTTAGCTTTTGCGATAATACTTCTTGTTTCTACTAATATATCTGTATTAGCAAAAGAATCTAATCTGCTGCAACCAAAAGAAATACATATTCAACTTGAGAATAATATAGCACTTATAGAAAAGGAGTTAGAAGCTAAAGGAACATCTGTAGAGCAAGAATTAAAAAATGCCTTAATATGGTTAGAAACTGAAAAGGCGTGCTGTACAGAAATAACTGAAATTCAGAAACTTCAAGCACTTATTGATACTACGCAGCTGCTTTTAGAAGACTATAGAAATTATACTTATAATGCAAATACACGCGGAGTTGAACATCCGGTTTTTACTCCGGCAGTTGCTGCAGTTGCAACTTATTTTTCAGCGAATGGATATAGGTTAGCATTTGAATTACTTACGCATGCACAAGATAATAATATTTTAGATTCTAAATATGTTCCTCATTTTGGAAGTAGAATCAAAGATTCTCCAGTTGTACGTAAATTGGTAGGGCAAGGTAGTCTTAACGGGGATGCTAAATTTCCTAACGAAGGAAATGTTTTAGAAAAAGATTTGTATTATGCAATCCATAAGTTTAATTATACTTTTAATCCAAGCACGCGTATTTTTTCACTTAGTGATAGGTATGATTTTGCCTATGGGGATTATTCAGGAATTGCTGGTGTAGCAATAGACACTATGTATCTCGCTCAACTAAATGGTGTTTTAGTTCCTTTTTACACAACAATCAATGAAAAGTTTTAAGTATTATATCGAATTTTCATTGAGATTATGTGTTCAGTTACAAACCTAAAGATGAGAAAGGGTTGTTGGTTAATATTATTTAAAAGGAAGTACAGCCTTTGTTCTGCCTCATGATGTCTGGGATTCTCATGACAGGAAGTGCGTTCACAAACATATACATGGCAAGGATTTAGATACCCTGTTCATTACACTCCACAATCGTGAATTTTTTGAATCTGGTCTCAACACCAGGAGTATTGAATATCTTTCTGCGGTATCGGGCGAAAAGCTAAAATGATAGTTGAGCAATAATACGGTTACTTTTGTATATTTGTATTCATTCTTCATAAACATATGGTATCATGCAGATAGATGTTGGTCAATATATTATCTACAAAAAGCAGGCTATCATCCGCACTGTAGAAACTGTTGGTTTTTTCGCCTGCATTGGTTATAAGAAGGGAAAAATTTTCCTTTTTTATATAAAAAATACAACTATAAAAATAGTTGATATTTATGTGGCTGTAATGTGTAAGGGGAAAAGGATAGGATAAAGTCTGTCCTATTCAGAAAGGAGGAGAGTCCAATGCAGAAAAACGAGGAAATTAATTGGAGAAAAATTTGAGTGGAGGTATAAGAATGAAAAATATAAAGGTATGGTTAGGGTTTTTATCAATGTGTGTTGTTATGATGATTCCTATGACAGGTAATGCATCAGAACAAGTATCTGAATTGAAGACGATGGAAGGTGTAAAAGAAATGCAACTTCAATCAGAGAATGTGATGAAAGTTTATGTAGATTCTGTTGGGAATTATGTATTTCATAACATACCAGTTCAGGAAAAGAATGCAAGAACTAAAGTAGTATATGTGGATGAAACAAAAGAGGTTCGCGAAAAAGTATTGGCTGATGCAGGAATGAGAAACCAAACTAAGTATGTCTATGATATTGAAAATAATCCGGTTTATATTGGAACATGGGGTGGTATAGCAACTTATGCCAGACATACACTTGGTGCTAGAGTTCCAAGTGGAGGATTAAATTATTTAATTTCTACAGGAGATGCGACTTGGTACAATAGGTCTAAAAATGTTGCATTACCTTATAGAAATGGTAATTCTACAGTTCCAGAACATGCTAATCAGGTAGATGTTGCTAAAGGAACAGCATTTGTTGTAATAAATCCTGACACAAATAAAAATGTGATTGTTACAGTGAATGATTTTGGACCGCAGCAAAATACAGAACTTGGTAAAAAGACGATTGTAGATTTGGATTCAGGAAGTTTTGAAACATTATTTGGAAGTACCGGTATTGGACGTCATGTATGCCAAACTAATGTAACAGTAAATCAGTATTTCTAAGTTCTATAACCATGCCCGGATTTTTAAGATCCGGGCATGGTTATATGGAGGATGTATTATGAAAAGAAAACGATGGATGTTTACATATTTGCTTATTTTTATGTTTGTAATGGGAGGAAATGGATGCGCGGAGGAGGAAAAAGTAAAAAATACAGAACAGACAGTGACTGTTGAAAACGCATGTGAAATAGAAGCAGAGGTAGCAATAGTAACAGATGAAGAAAGCATTGTGCAGGAAGAAACAGTAGAAGAAATAAAAGCATATGCAGAGCCTGTAAGAGGAGAGTATTCAGACTGGTTATGCGGCATGGTTTCAAGTCCTGAAAATGAGGCAAATTCAGATGTGCTTGTTCTTAATCCGGAAAACGGAGAAGTAAAAAGAATCACGACTTTGGAAGAAATCAGTATCACACAGACATGTGCAGTAAGTCCGGATGGAAATTGGGTGGCTTATACAGATTGGGTAAGTGAGGATCATTCAGAAGGAGTTTACCTGATCGTCAGGAATATGGAAGGTGGAGAAGAAAAAATTTTTTTGAAAGATAATGGATATGCTCCGTTGTTGATGTATATGATATGGCTGCCGGATAACCGTAGTTTACTTTTTAATATGAGTTTAAAAGATCAGCAATATTATAGGGATATGATAGGGGTATTGGATATAGAGGCTGAGGAAATACGGATTTTAGATCAGGGAGGAGTCTGGCAGGGACAGACAACGATTGATTATGATGTGGATTGGACGATTTCATTGACAACGCAGGAAGAATTGGATGAATTGATTCAAAAGTATGGGGGAACGGAAGGGATACCCGTAGAGGAAAACGGGGGATATAATTATGTGGAATTTGGGGCTTTGGCATTATCGCCAGATCAGAGAACGGCAATTTATTCTGTAAATTTTAAGCGGAATTCAGCAAGCTGGACAGGAGGAGAAGAAGAAATGGCTCGTCTTACCCTTGCTTCCGGAATATTTCAGGTAGATTTGGAAAAAGGAAATGCCAAACTGATTTACGGAAATTCAGTACAGAAGAGCTGTATGGGGAATGTGGCATGGTTGGATAGAAACGTAGTGGTTTTTGACCGCTATTATAATGAAATGTCGAGAGGCGACTGTGAGGTAGTAACTTTAAATCTGGATACAGGCGAAGAAAAAATGATATTGCCCAGAAAGGAGGGAGAAACAGCGCAGAAGGTTCGTGGAATCAGCGATGGTTACATTGAGATTTCAACAGACGGACAGGAAGGAGAAAAATTTATCCGTTTGGATGCAGACGGGCAAGGAGGAAAAGAAACAGAATTTTTTTATGGAGGGGAAAAGATTTCTTTATGGCGTTTTTATGAAATTCCATAAAATACCAGATGTTAAAGTGAATAAAAAACAAATTGTTTTTCAAGAATCATACTATTGATTTTGTTAGCTTATTTTGGATTCGGTACTATAAGGAAAAAAGCGGATAAAAATACTTTTTTCTCATTATATAAATTATAGAATAAGGATGACTACTGAGAATTTCAGTATAAGGAAAAAGAGGCAGATGCCAAATGTATTTATTATGCATTATGTATCTGCCTTTCTTAATATCCAAAAGGCAGATGCATAATACCTCTGTTCAATGCACATATAAAAGAAAAGTTGCATGAGTTTTTTTATGCCTATGATATAGAAAAGAGAATTAACTTAATGGTATTCTTTTAGGTAGGCAAAGTTTGAAACTTGTTATTTATGATGCAGCATATTAGTTTAAAGCAGTAACTTCATATTTTTATATTTTTGATAAAGCAATTTCTTTTAAATCTGACATATTTTCTTTTGAGAATTCCTTTTACAAAAAACAAAATGCGGAGGTAAAAAGATGCCAGGAAGGGATATTAAAAAAGAAAAAGAATATGTAAAGCGCAAAGAGAATGCAATCGCGAAAGAAATCCGCTTTGCACGGGAAGATTTTAAAGATTTGTCAAACCAGTATAAAGCACTTAAAAAGGAATTTGACAAGCTTGAGAAAATTCATTTAAAAAAAGTTCAGAATGGGAAGGAAGAGTCTGAACTGGAACGGGTTAGATATGAAAGTACAAAAAGTGATCTTGAAGAATTCAGGAAAACCCTTTCCCAAAAGGAGATGGCTTTATTGGCTGCACAGGCTCAGGAAGCAGATTATAATCGTAGTGTATATGAAACACTTCAGCGTACTCGTGGAATGTTTATGAGATTTTTTGCGTGGATGCGCTCCATTCCAGAACGGATTGCGGATAGTGTTTTGGATGTCATCGCAAAAAATAAAGACCTGCGGCGGATGGAGAAGATGACGGATGAGGAACGACAGATGGAAATCCGTAAGATGCGCGCGGAATATTCTTTGCATATTGCAGAAAAAACACAGGAACGGGAGAATGTAAGGGTTGCAAAAGAGACGATTCTGGAGAATCCGCTGAATATTAGAGGATATGAAAATCTCAAATCGGCAGATGAGAAAGATATGGCTGTTGCCTTGAAACTGGTGGAACTGAGTGGTAGGGAACGGCAGACCTTTTATGTAGGACTTGGACAGAATAAAATGTTAAAATTTGAATATGTGGATTTTGAACGTAGCCATAATCATGAAGCCTATGTTTCAATTAAGTTGTGTGAACTACAAAAAGATGCTGAAGGAAAAAATCAGCTTAATGATTCAAAAGAAATTGGGCACATCCATATGCTGGAAAAGAATACCGGGATTCGTGGAACACAGTGGGAAATTGATTTGAGCAGTAGCGAAAAAACATTACTTCGTTCAATGGTTGCTGCAGAAAGGGTAGGGGAAGAGCCGGCCATCCGAAATCTGACAGAAAAAGAAAAGGAACTCATAGCGCAGGTGACACTTTCAGACATTGAAAAAAAACGGATGCAGTATAACCGGGAATATGGGATTGAACCAGAACAGACAGGAAAACAAAAAGATGCTGAAAAAGAGAAGGCGTCTCAGGATAGTAATAAAAATTCACCTGAAGAAAAGCGGGATGTAGAGAAAAAAGAGTATTCAGGAAAAGAATCTGTTAGAAGTGATGAAAAGGGACATGCACCAGACAGTTCAACCAAAGAAACTGGGACAGAAGCACAGGGAAAAGAGAAAAAACGTTTTTCTTTATTCCAAAAACCAGAGCCGATACCAACGCGTGCAGAAACAGAAAAGAAAATTGAAAAAGCGATTAAGGAGCTGCATGACGGATACCGTAAAGATAAAACACTGAAGGAGCATCAGGGTCCGGTATCCGTCACAGTAGATAGATATACTGTGTCGATATGCCCTCCGAATGCAAAAAATGACACTGCTTATTATAAAATTGATGACAGGTATGCAGGAAAATACATGAAGAGTGGAAATAATCCTGCTTTTACAATGGACTATATCCACAGGCATGGACTCCTTGAAAACCCGATAAAGACACTGTCAACAGAAGGCCTCACGCCGTTGCAGTTGGAAGGAAACATTGCAAGAGGGATCCTTCACGATGTTAACCATCACACAAACGAAGTCCCAAGCTATATGGAAACACTCCAACAGGATGTAAGAATGGATAAAGTGGCACAGTTTATGAGTGCTGATATTGGGAAATATCAGTCGCAGGATGCCTCTGAAACAATGCAAGGAATGTTTCAAAAGATTCAGACATATGAGATTGATGATTCTTATAAAGATTCCCCAATAGCAGATGTCTGCCGTTCTGTATATCGGCAATACATGGGAAGAGAAGAGATGACACATGCAGGTGCCTTCAGCCTTGCGGAAGTGAATTATATGGATAAAGATGGCACTTTGTATGATAAAGATGGAAAACTTTTTGCGGGGCGGGATGGAGGTGTTGTAACCTTGGATAACTGCACAGAGTTTTGTCCGAAAGAAGAAGTAAATACGATTGTCAGTGAACTTCAAGAGAGGCGGAGCATGGAACTTGGCGAGCTAAATGAGAAGGTAGAGCCTGAACCAGGAATCAATGCTATGGATAACCGTCCAATTGATGAACAGAATCATGAAGAACTGGAGCATGGGGATTGGAATCATTCCTATATTGAACAGGAAGAAGAAATCCCTGTAAGTTACAGCTCGGAAGAGACAGAAACTGATATCAGTTTTAATGATGCTGGAATAGGTGTTGATTTTGCACTTCAAAATAATATGGACTATGATGATATGGGATACGATGATACGGAGTATTTGATGTAACAAAAAAGGTTCTGTATGGTGAATCTGGAAGTTGTTCCCTTAATTTCGATGCCGCAGCGCAATTACGCGCTGCGGTTTTTCTATTTTTCTTTTTCCGAAATTCGTAATCTTACATATTTACATTGTAACTTGATAGCCGGTATCTATGCTGATATCGAAAAACGAAAAAAGGAGACAAAAAATGAAAAAAGAAATCAAAATCAAAGCCCTCGTCATCTGCCCGTTCTCAAAAACGGTATTGGAACGCGCCCAGAATGGTGCCGTTGATATCCCGTTTGTTGTAGCAGTCGATAACACAAAGCGGTGCTTTTTTGCATACGCGGAAGATCTTCTGTCGGAACATAAAGTAGGGCGTGTTGATTTTTATGATGGCAAGGAGCTGCGAAAAGATACGGAAGCTTATGGAGAAATGGAAGATATCATTGGTATGCCATATGAAATGAGGGTAACAGGGATTGATGAAAAGGGATACCTGACTGGTGTTTTGGAGGCAAAAGAAGTAGCCAGAAAAACATCTTCTGGGGAAACCAAGGCTCTTGCAGAAGCTTGGGAAAAAGCGTATGCATTGGGTGATCCGTTTACAAAAGAATACCACGATACTGTTATGGAATTTTTTCGGATGCATGGCGTTGAAGAAGATCTTCAGCTCCGTATTGTATCTGGATATACGCTTCCAATTGACGAGGACGGGAATTCGCTTCAGCTGGAAAGACCGGCAAGCATGTGGCTTCCTACAGATACGCCGAATGAGAAAGGACTGTATTTCGCATCTTATGCTGCAACAGCTTTGGAGCAAGCGATGGATGGCAATCCGTTTATTTTTGAAGGTCCGAAATCTGTTGGAAAAAATTTCCTTGATGAGTGGATCGCATATGTGCTCGGCGGAATCTATTACGAAATTTCTGTTGATCCAGACATGGTAAAGGCAGAATTATATGGTGACAAAGTCATTGATGACGCATCAGCAAGGAAGCTTTCAAAGGAAGATGCAGAAGCATATCTTTGTTATACCGTAGGCAAACAGGCGGATTACCTTCCTGAAGCGGCAAATTATGAATATTTATCAAAATATACTCAGACCATGAGATTTGTTGTAGAGACTACAGAGTTCAAACGGTGGCTTCGGCAGAAATCAGGAAGAAGGGTCTTAATGGTCAATGAGATCAACTATGGCAATCCTACAGTTCTTGCTGTGGTATTTAACCGGGTTGCAGAAGACAGACCTGTTCGCTTTATTGATGTCCCTGGAGAGGGGCGTATTTATGTTGGACGCGATTGTATCCTTACCGCCAGCATGAACAGGGATTATGTCGGCACAACAGAATTGAATGAAGCAATGAGATCGAGATTCGGGGTCATTGAGATGCAGCCGTCTTCGCATATTGCGGGAATCCTGAAAGATAAGATTGAATCAGAGTTCGGAGAAAAAGTGTTACCACAGGCATACTATAAAGCCTGTGACAATCTGTATGCCTACATGCTTGCAAGGACTGGACAGCAGGGCAATGCGGCGCAGTATGGAGACAAGGCGATCAGTACCCGCAGTTTTATTCGTGCATTAAGGACGGTTGCAGTGAAAGCACAGCAGGGAAAGCTGAAGGAAAAAATGCTTTGTGCACAATTGAATGTACAACTGCGAGGGCAGTGTGACTCTGAAATTGAACGTGCATCACTTACCGATGATATCAACGATAAAATTGGTAGTCTGTAAAAAAGGAAGGAAAAGACATGCAATCAGGTAAGAATATTTTACAGGAAAAACTTCAAAAACTCTATAATATAACGATGGAAGTCAACGAAATTATGCCACCGGAAGAAAAATGTCCTTACAAATGGCAGGATTTTTTTGAGGAGTGTGCCAACTTAAGAGACGCTTTTTTCGACATTGGGACAGAAGACGGGATTGTTCCTGACTTCTCTGAGGTAGTGCCTGTGGAAATTGTTTTATCATGTTTTATTGATAATTGTGACATTCCCGCTATTTGCGCCAATTTTGCGGATAATTATCCTGAATTTGATGTAGACGAGAATTCATACGAAAATGATGGAGATATGGTTAAATTCACATGGACTGGAAGTGTAGATTCTTCAGAAGATGCGGAGGCATTGATTCGCCTGACGCATCATGCAGAAGGTATTTACGGTGGAACATCTGCGGAACACGTCCATGTTGAAGTATCTATCGATGGAACATGGCATGGTCAAATGTGACAAATGGTTGGAGGACGGGGCTTTACGCCCCGTCTGTTTTTTAGAGAAAACGAGGTAAATTTATGCAAACAGACAATTTATATATTCTCGGAACCCGGTACTATAATTATTACGGAGGCCGGATTGATAGGGATTTATGCATGAAATTGAAAAAATTGCCGAAATTTCAGATTGGAAAGGATGCATGTGCATGGACAGGAGCAGATAAAAGCGGACAGGAGGTCATACATGTGGGAATAGGTCTCCTTGATACATTTCCTGATGGCACTGCAGTCTGCACGGATGAAAATGAATTCCATTCTGGAATGCGTTTCCTGACGGGCCATGAAGCGGGACATCAAAAGTACACGACACAACGCTCATGGGAATATGCCTTAAATCAGGGATATTATGGATTTGTTGAATACGTATCCCAGCGCTTGGAAGGAAAAACTATCCGGATTGTAAAGGAAAGCGACTGCGATTCGGCATTAAAGTATTTTTCTGATAAATATAAATTCCATCTCAATCCGCAGGCGGTAAAAAAGATAGTCCATTTTGTTGTTAACAGCCTTGAAGATGGAAGGATGGAGCGCTGTAATATGCGTGAAAAGCCCGGATTCAGGGATGACCTTCGTTTGTTCCGTGGGAAGACATGGTTGCATAGCGGAATAGAAGAAAAACCGGATTTATCTGATCCAGGAAAAAAACTTACCTGTATTTTGAATCAGCTCCTGACGCAGGCAACAATGGGTGTTTGGCAGAAAGGATTTGTAGATTTTCTAATTGGGACAGAAGTTGACACTTTCATTACTTCACTGAAGCCTGCGATTGAAGAAACTGTAATGGCCAGGTCCTGTGCGAAAGGGATGCGGCATGCAGTAGCGGTCCTTAATAGTATATATCCGTTTCTTTTTGATGCGTGTAGCCAGAAAACATTTGAAACAGCTGCAGATGAGCTTATAAAAGGAAATGCGATTGCTCTGCCTGATATGGATCCTTCCGGAGAAAATCCGCACTCTTTTGCATTATCAGAGAAAGAAGACAAGGAAAGGGAATCTTCCGGGCAGACAGGAGATATTCCCAAGGAAAGTAGCAATATTTTTGAGAACACAGAAAGGCGTGGGAATACAAAAGGTAAGGATAGTGATTCTGGAAAGAATAAAAATGGGAATGTATTAGAGAAAGACACAAATACTGGAGAAGAAAAGTTTCAAGATGATTCAGATTCAATTCGTAAGCCGGAAACTGATGATACAAATATCATTGGAAATACGGACAGGCTGACAAAGAATCAGGGGATGCAGAGCGGATCCAAAGGGCAGGATGTCCAGTGGGACGCAGAAGACTGTACAGAAATGATTACGGAAGCTATGCGCGCTGCTGCAGCTGCAGCGGCTATGGTTACAGAATCAACAATGGCGACAGAAACTGCCGTAGAAAATGCACAGAATGCGGTAAAAGTGGTTGAAGATAAAACGCTTGCTTCTGATGTTATTCCTGAAACGACATTAAAGAGTATTTGTACTAATTTTAACGAATATCTTCGCCAGTATGAATTAAATGCAGAGCTGCCAAGCTTACTGAAGCAGGAATGTGCAATTGTTCGCAGGCAGTATGAACAGTATTTCAGGTCACGCATGAAACCTGTAAGAAGAAACCAGAAGGCAGGATTCTTTGATTCACGCCAGCTTTCCAGATTTGTCAGGGGTGACCTTGATGTGTACAGAAAGATGGCGAAAGATGGTTCTTTTTCAGGATGCATCGAAATCCTTCTTGATAACTCCGGTTCCATGTCTGGCGAAAAAAAACAAAAGGCTTGTGAAACCCTTGCACGCATTGAAGAATGCTTAAAGGGATTGGTTCCCATAAAAATTATAGCCTTTGACTCGACAGGCAGGACGAATGTTGAAATCATTAAGAATTGGGCAGAAGTCCAAAGGAAAAACTGTTCATGGAACTTTTTTGTTTCTGGAAGAAACGGAGGAGGAACACCTACAAAAGAAGTCTTGACCATCAGTGGACTGGAAATGGTGGCCAGACAGGAGAAGCATAAACTGGTCATTCTTCTGACTGACGAGAACGGCGGGAATTCAAATGCCCTCTTGAAGCCAGTTGTCAGTGATATCCGTAAAAAGGGGATCCAACTTTGCGGCATCTACTTTGAGAACAGGGTAACAGACTATGATAAGGTTTCTTTTGAAAATCTTTTTGACAACATCGATGCGATTGTGTGCGAACCAAAGGAGATTGGAAATCATTTGCTTCCTATCGTAAAAAGGTTCACACAGCAGCGCTGATCTATGATTTTTGTTAGCAGTCCCCGTCGCATCGCGACGGGGATTTTCTATATAAAAGCAGAGAAAATAGGATAGGAATGGAACTGCCGGAAGAAAAAGTCTCTCCCGGCGGGAAATTGGATCGTATATAGAAATTCCCCCGCAGGCGCAGTGATGCGACTACGAGGGAGCTGTCAAAATTCTGGCACGAATTGTTTAAGATAAATCATTTGAGCTTCCGGAAGTTCATGTATACACAAAATGTCATCCACCGTCGTATTGAGCACTTTCGCAATCAATGATGCATGCTTGTAACTGATAGGACGTGTCCCATTTATGAAGCCAGAAATTTCCGAATCAAAAAGATTTATTGAAGCAGCAAGCTTGGTTTGGCTCATCCCATTTTCTTGGAGAAGATTGTATAATCTCTCCCCTACAATGACAGGATCGGCTGATTCCCAAACTTTTCTGGCAGAGTCAAAATACGTTGCGGGGATGCCAAGCTCTCTTGCGAGCACATGGCGTATCCTTAACTTGGGATAGCTGCTTCCATTCACATATTTTGAAATCGTCAGAGGAGAGAGTCCGACCTTAGCGGCAAATGTTTCCTGAGTATATCCACGCAATTTGATCATATCGCGGAGGTAGTTTCCAAACCGAATGTTCTCATCCTCATGTTTTATTGCATTCATTGTCCTTCTGGTTCCTTTCTGACCCTGTGTTTTACAGCGGAAACCTCTCCGCTACCGATAAAAACGGGTTCAATCCATTTCAAAATCAGCTCGGTTCTTCCTTTTCCTACCCGATAGTGGTGCCAGTGCGCACGTCTCATATATGGGCGAGGAGAAGCGTGCTTTCTTTTGCAGGATAAATCTTCCGAGCTCTTATCAGACCGGGGGTATACTCTGGCACGGCGCACCGCCGCGCCGAATCTGACCCCAACGTCCCACTTGCGTATTTCTGAAAATTTGTTTTTTACCGTTGCTCCGGGATGATATGTTTTTACCGTTTCCGGACATTCCGAAATTTCATTATTCATTGCACAGAGATACAGGATAGCATTCAAAGAAAACATGGCAAACTGTTTCCAGTCGGCGGATGCGATATTTTCTGCTGGGCAATCTAATTCCTTATTAATAATGAATTCTTTTTCCTCTAAAGGGACATCTGGCTGTGCTCTGTGATCCAAAAGGAGCTGTCCCGTAAAATACTTAAGATCATTCCGAAATCTAGTGAAAATAATTTCAAAATCTCCAGATGCTGTTTCTCCACATTTCACAAAAAAACCATGGTTATCCTCCAGATTTCCGGATCCAGAAAATATACTATCTGGTGGAAATTCAACATAAAAACACCGATAGGGAAGCCGGCGTAAAATAGTAGGCGAGATCCTCACTTCTTCTGTATCCATCAGGGCATGTTCCATTTCTGAATCGAAACGATAAATTTGTTTGCATTTTGCCCATTCAGTTATCGTGAGATGCGGAATTGTAACATCTCTGAGCAAGGCTTCCAGGGTGGAAATATCTGTGATTTCATGCTTATCAATGCCTAAAAAATCTTTCAGAATACTTCCAGAGTATTTTAAAAATACATCATTCAACTCCTTGAATACACCATTGTAATCGGGGCTCATGAAATCCTCATCTGTGTATAGAGTCCATAAAGCCTCGTCCGATAATCGATTATTTACAATATTTTGAAGAGCGCGGACAAACTGGTTTTTGGAGGGCTCTTTTGGCAGCATATAATTCTTTGCAACTTCTAATGGAAGATACATAAAAAAACCTCCAATTCTCTTGTTTTTCGCATATTTTCTCCTTTCTCCGTTGTTTACGGGCTATCAATTTACACAGAAAATATGTAAGAAAGATATCAATGAACAAAAATATATGCGAAATTTGTTTGTGATCAGTTCTTATGCCCGGGACTGATTACCTTTTCCCAGATACTGGTTCTTGGAAATGCACCATAAAATCTGGAGTCGGAGCTGTGCTCGTGATTGTCCCCGATTAAAAAGTATTCTCTTTCCCCTAAGGTGACCTTTTTCCCACCATCTTCAGTATCATCCATATATCCATGACCATAGGAAAATGCCTGAGGGGTAAGTGCATTCCCTTCCCCATATTCAAAATGCTTCCCGTTGACCCATATTGTTCCATCCGGATGGATTTCAACCGTATCGCCCGGACATCCGGCAATACGCTTAATAAAAAGTTCTGGTCCGGTGGGTGATTTGGCAACAACGACATCACCACTTTTTAGGGGAGTGAAAAGCCTCATAGTGTAAGCAGTATCTCCGTCATGGTAGGTAGGATACATGGATTGACCTTCAATACTGTGCCTGCCAAAAATAAGTACGATGATAATCAACAGGTCAAGAATAATGTTCAGGATACGGCTACCAGACGAGTTTGTTTTTTCTTTCGGGTTATCGCTTTTTCCGTATAGCGGACCTACTTTTTGGGGCTTGTATAGATTAAGATTTTTCTTCAAATAATATGTCATTTATTCCACAGTCCTTTCCGGTTCAGGCACAGGACATCAAAATAGGTATCATCCTGACGGATTACGCAGTATTCCACGCCTTGTTTGCTTTTCCAGCGTTCCCCAACAATATCCACAACTCCATCATCAATAAGTTCAGCCAGATAGTTAACAACTCCTTCAAATTCTTTGAGAGATATGTGGTTACGGCATGGCTTTTCGTCTTCACTGCGGTTTTCCGGATAGTATTTGGGGCAGGCATAAAACATGTTTGTCTGATTCCCATAAAGGCTGGCTGATACATTCCCGGATGCAGGTGAATGCGGGATCATCATGATAGTGGTAGAGTCTTCATGATTTCCACAGAAAATCCGTACTCTTGACCAAAAATTTGTAAGCATATGAAATTCCTCCTTTGAGATAAGTCTACTATGAAAAATATGTCGTTTTTTTTAGAAAAGCAGGTATAGGAAACGTATTTCGATAAATTTTCTTTAAAAGCTACATACAAATTCCAAATCTTACATATTTACCATGTAAATCTGATAGCCGGTATTTATACCGAAAATACAAATGGAGGAAAAGAATGGATAAGAAATGGGTAAAAAGAGGAAAGTGCAGGAATTTTGCCGAATATGTTCTTGAACAGACTGGAAAAGGTCTGGAAGAAGTTGTTTTGTCAGAAAGCCAATTTTACCAGTGTCCTGGGATCTCACAGGCCGCATCTGTTTTGAAAAAAGCCGTTGCTGAAAATAGACCGATCCATGTTGTTGCAGATTATGATGCGGATGGGCTTGGAGCGGCTGCGCAGATGTTTATGATCTTACGCATGCTCAAAGCTACAAAATTCAAAATTACCATTCCCAAAAGACTGAAAGATGGGTATGGGATAAACATGCGGATTGTTGATGAAATTCCGGATGGCGCTTTCCTGATAACGCTAGACAACGGAATTTCTGCGTTTGATGCGATTACAGAAGCAAAAAGGAGAGGAATGACGGTTGTAATCCTCGACCATCATCTGCGGAGTACAGAGTTACCGCCTGCAGATCTGATCGTGGATCCGGAAGATAATCCGGCAGGATGGACCTATAGACATTATTGTGGTTCTGGACTTGCTTATAAACTTGGTCAGAGTCTTTTTAACAATAATCCGCAGGTCATGGGAAAACTATCAGTTTTTGCCTGCATCTCCACAATAGCGGATTCTGTTGATGTAACTGCAGATAACCGGAATATTATCCTGACAGGACTACGGAACCTCAATATCCGCAACTGTCCGGAAGGGCTTGCTGCTTTGCTAGATATCTTTAAAAACGAAAATTCAATGGAACATATCGGATGTGAGGAGATTGGATACAAAATTGCCCCTGCAATCAATGCGCCCGGAAGGTTGTATGATGAAGGGGGAAAGTTGCTGCTATCAAGTATATTCCAGACAGGTGAAAAGGCGTATGAGGCGGCACGCTGGCTATATGAAACAAATGAAAAAAGGAAAGCGGCTGTAAAGAAAGCAGGAAATGCAGTGGAGCCGTTGGGAGAAAAAATACGTTTCGTGTATTTACCGGGCTTTGAGGAAGGGCTCTGCGGCATCCTTGCAGGTAATATCTGTGAAGATTCCCGCCGACCGACGTTTGTTATGACCGATGCGGCTGATGGTTCTATAAAGGGTTCGGCACGGAGCGTGGAAGGTACAAATGTTTTTGAACTTCTTACAAAAGCAGCACCATTCCTTCTTAAGTTTGGTGGACATGAATTTGCTGCCGGATTCAGTTTCGCAAGGGAAAACTTAGACAACGTGTTCCTGACCCTTGAGCAAAATGCGAATGCGGCTTCTGATACACAGCAGGAGTTTTTTGATCTGGAAATTAATCAGGAAGAAATATTTCAGGTGTATTTGGAAACTGACGATGTTAGCGTTTTTGGCACAGGTCTTCCGAAGCCTGTGTTTCGTATAAGGGCTGATATTGAGGAAGCAAAACTCGTCGGGAGTGACATGTCCCACTTGTCATTTAAGATAAATGGGCAGAAGTGTATTGGTTTTTCTCTTGCAGAAAAATACATTGCATTAGGGAGTCCCATGAAAATGATAGTGTACGGAACGCTGTCAACAAACTGGTGGAAAGGAAGAGTGTCTATACAAATAGATGTTATCGACATCGAACTTTGAGGATATGGCAGTTTTTGTTTACAAAAGGGGACGAAGAGTCAATATCCCCATGGCTAAAGCCAGGGCTTGCAAAAAAACTATTGGAAAGAAGCAGCCAGATACTGGCTACGTAAAACAGGAAGGAGGAAGCGGCTCATCCCATGGATAAATCCAGAGGTTTCCGCCGCTAGTTTTTGGATGAGAGTTAATATGTATGGCATTGAAACTGGTGAGAACGAATGCCCTGTCATTGTCAAAGAAAGTGCGCAAAATGTTACGGGGGTAAATGACATCATGAATCCGCACGCGATCGTCGATATTGCAAAGCGTTTACTTAATTTGGATAGGAAGGTCGAGGAATACCTATACCTGTTTGCCGTGCGCGGGAGTAAACTGCAGGGAGTATTTGAAGTGAGCCACGGAAGCGTGGATTTCTCCGCAGCAGAACCTCAACAGATTTTCACAAGACTTCTGCTTGCAGGTGCAAATAAATTTATTTTGCTTCATAACCATCCGGGAGGAAACAAAAATCCATCTGCTGCGGATATGAATGTAACAAGCAGAGTAGTAGTATTTGGAGAACTTTGTGGGATTACGTGCCTTGATCATATCATTCTTACGTCTGATGGAGACTATTTTTCCTTTGCAGAAGAAAGTTTGATTGATGAGTACAGAAATCATTCAAAGGATTTTTTGCGTACCGCAATAGTGTAATTAAAATATCAGAAATGGTTTTTCATCCAGAAAGCGGATGGAATAGAAGAAGGAGACCAGCTATGAAAAGTCAACCATAAATTAGTAAAAAATTTCTTTTTCATAT
>ENA-OURQ01001886-OURQ01001886.1-human-gut-metagenome-genome-assembly--contig:-NODE-1886-length-16742-cov-4.338467_pt1 | contig 16742 bp, 20 predicted proteins | sample MGYA00242105_ERZ508999 | MGnify/ENA primary metagenome ERZ508999 (study PRJEB26280, sample SAMEA2338771) | human gut metagenome | biome: human gut; feature: human-associated habitat; material: faeces...
TATAACTGTAACGCTTCTTGCCATTCTTATCATCCTTTCTCTGAATATAAATATCATTCTTGATTTCTCCCCATCCCTTTATGACGGTGTCAGGAACCCTTGTCCCATCACAGGCTTCTTTTCCTTTCCGTTTTCTTCGGTTACATACCCAGGTAACTTTATGGTTCTGGGGATTCACATACCTTACAAGTCTGCTTCCGCATAACGCACAGAAGATCTTCTCTCTGTATGGATACTCTGTTTCCGTATTTTCAGGAATTGCTGACGGCTGTTTCTTCTTATGCCGTCTCTTCCATGAGCGTTCTTTTAAATAAGTAAATTCCTTCACGCCCTTATCAGATGCTTTCTCATCGATATAAGTATTTTCTTCAAAATGCCATGCACTCCGAAGCACACCATCTGGGATATTGATGCCATCACAGAAACTCTTTCCATACCGCTTCGTCCCGCTGCATCCCCAGTTGAGCCTGTTACCCTTACTGTAAATGCGTTTATAAAGGGGATATCCGCATTTCGCACAATAGATTTTATTCATATAAGGATAATTTTCTTCCGTGAACTCCTCAATCACTGAGCCTTCCGCAAGATAATCCCTTTTTACAGCCAATGCATCCTGTGCTTTCTGCCAGAGTTCAGGGGAAACAATAGCTTCATGGTCATCTTCGATGTACCAGGCATCCACTTCTCCCCTGTTCCTGACCAGTTTTCTCTCTTCATTCACGAAGTGCTTATGCATGATGTAATCGCCTTTGTAAATCTCATTTTCAAGAAGCCGGAACACGGTGCTGTCTACCCACTGTACACCGCCTACCGTTTTTACTCCGTTTTCATTCAAGTATCGTTTGATCGATGCAGGAGTATATCCCTCTGCTGCCATCTTATAGATTTTTCTTACCCATACAGCCTCTGCTTCATCAGCAACAAATACTCCTCTCTCGTCTTTTGTATAACCGAAAGACCGCTCAAGGTACTGTACGGGAATTCCTGCCTCGTACTTTCTCTGGTAAACCATCTTTGCACCAGCACTTCCGCTTTCACTTTCTGCCTGTGCGAATGCTGCAAGGATCGTAAGCATCAGCTCCCCTTCCCCTGACAGCGTATTGATATTCTGAAGTTCAAAAAAAACACCTACATTCAGTTCTTTCAGCTTTCGTGTAGCTTCCAGAACGATTGAGGTGTTTCTTGCAAAACGTGATACTGATTTTGTTAATATAAGGTCTATCTTACCTTTTTCTGCATCGGCAAGCATCTTCTGCAGACCGGGTCTCTTTTCTTTAAATCCCGATATGGCAAAGTCACTGTAAACTCCGGCATATTCATAATCCGGATTGGCTTTTATGACCGTCTCATAATGCCTGACCTGATTTTCCAGCGAATTTTCCTGTTCATCCGCATCTGTCGATACACGACAGTATGCACAGACTTTTAACTTTCTTTTCTGCTCCCTGCTGCCTTCCCTGATCTGAATTTCCACAAGCCATACCTCCTTCCGTTTTGGTAGTCTATATATCACTCTGAAAGCCAATAATAGCAAGTGTTTTCTTGAATACCTTTCACCTTTCTTTCCTTGGCATAAACTGAAAAAAATACGGCTAACAGCCATTACTGACCATCAGCCATATTCCTATGCCTTCACGATATAATCTGAAGAAACAAATCCATAGTATTTTCCTGCAATGCGGATATAATACCACGCTTTTCCGTCTGACGCCTTTACGGTATCACAGACATCTACCAGATTCCCTCTGTATAGATATGGATAAGATTTGATCCGGCCATATTCCTTTCCTGCCCATTTGCGGACATTTAAGGATGAAGCCGTAACCTTCCCTACCCATTTCGGTGTTTTATTGATACCACCAGAACTGCTGCTCCCACCAGCATTCCCAGAAGAAGTATTCTGTGAAGATCCACTGTTGTATTTCGGTACTCCATATCCACGGATATATTTTCCATTTACCTGCAGGGTTCTCCTTCCTACTGCATTTCCTTTATTTCCTTCGATTACTGTAATCGTACTGCCGGATACCTTTTCTACAATTCCGACATGATCCGGCCATCCGGTGTTATCACCTTTACCGGAATCATCCCAGTCATAAAAAACAATATCCCCCGGTCTTGGAACTCTTGCATCATTTTCGTCCCATTCCCCCAGCTTCTGGAACAGGGCGATCATCTGACCGCATCCGCACTCTGTCGGGATAATATCCGTCATACCTGTCTTAATGGCACATGCTGATACAAACGTGGCACACCACGCATCGGTATATTTTACCGAATAATTTCTTGCCAATGGTCTGTGTACATTATAAGTATCAATGATCTTTTTATGGGATCCGTCTGCCTCACGGCATCCGACCCATGCCTTTGCCTGTGCAATCAATGTTGCTGCTGTTTTTGCCATAGTCTCTCGCTCCTTTGCATTGTCATATTTTCTCAGCTCATACTGCTCTACCAGAGCCATACAGTTCTTCACATAATCAGAACTGGTCGCAAAACTGTCTTCCCTGATAGTTTCCAGGTACTTCCTTGGATCCGTAATGCCTTTCAGGTTCTGATATCTGGAAAGCTGGATAAATTCGAAATATCCCTTTACTCCTTCTTCCATTGAAGAATAGGTACGGAAGTTGTCACGAATTGACGTCAGTGTTCCGGGTGTGTATTCTTCTTTAGTTGAAAGATTGACTGAACCACCATTCCACTTTGTTCCGCATTTCAATCCAAAATAGTTATGATATTTCGCAGCCAGGGTGCTTTTCCCCCAGCCGGATTCCAAAATTGCCTGTGCAATAACAGAAGAATGGACAAGAATGCCATACGCTGAAGCATACTTGTCCACATATCCTGCAACCGCTGTGATAAATTCTTTCTTGTTCATAGCGGTTATTCTCCTTTCTCTGAACGGTCATGGAGCTGCTCCAAAACCTCCTTGATTTTTTCCGGCACAGGAAGTCCCAGATGCGATGCATTTTCCAACAGGCTCACGCCTTCATTGGAAAGATAGAAGAAGACCACCGCTGTCCGTAACACACTGCCCGTACCGATCACCTGCACATCCAGGATGTTTGCAATTCCGACAAGCAGAAAGATCAGGACCTTTCTGCAGATTCCACGGAAGCCTACTGCACTGGATAACTTCCTATCGCTGACCGCACACATCACTCCCGTGAGATAATCGATCACAACGAATGCAAGCAGTGCATAGATCAGACCATCGCATCCGCCAAGGAAATATCCAAGCCATCCTCCTACTGCTGTGAAAACAAACTGTACCGTGTTCCAAAATTCCTTCATAATGAGTTCCTCCTTTGATTTTTGGGTATAAAAAAAGCACCTCCGAAGAGATACCAGTTACTAAAATTATGCAATACGCTTCCACATATAGCAGGTGATATAGGGCGGGAGGTTCTGACCGTTTCCTATTCCGGTTGAACTAAGTGTACCTTTTGCCGTAAAGGTATGACTGTGGGCTGTCGAATCCGTTTCCTCTACCAGTTCGCTCTGTGGACTATAATTTCCATAAGCAGCATTATATGATTCTCCCTCTGAATCATTATTGGGTGCTGCTGGAACAGGGTATGGAAGCGTATGGGAATGCGCTCCTCCTGTTACTGTGACTGCCGTTCCGGTAAAGGTATGCGTATGGCTCTGCAAATATTTGCTTCCACCCGTTTTTTCCACCGTAGAAAATTCTGAATCCGATGTATTCACCCCAATGGGAACACGGCCATTTCCCCATGACTGCCACGTACCGCCAAACAAGGCTGCCGGACTGATGTTATTCGCAGTCATATAAATACTGCCTACAGGATAAATCGCAGAAAATGTAATTTTTCCCTCTGCCACATTCTGTAGCTCATCTAAAATATTAGATACACGTGAGCATAGATCATCATATATTTCCAGCCTTTCTTCTTCCATAGCAACACGATCTTCTTCTGCAGATTCACGGCTGCTTTCATTTGATACCCGGATTCTTTCTTCACTATTCCTATTTGTTTCTGCTGTCACACGGCTTTTCTCAGCAGACACGTATCCCTCCACCTGTGTATTGATTGCATTGATGGAGTCATAAATACTCTGTCTGACGTCCTTTCCATATACGGCAGACAAAATTTTATTCAGATAAGTTGTTACATTTGCCATTCTGTTCTCCTTCCTTAAGCTGCCTGTATTCCATACACTTCATTTCCCGTACTTCGGAAAGTACACCTGTCAGGATCACATCCAGAAGACTTGCCGGAAGCCCGTACTTCTGCTGCAATGCAACCACTGATTTTGTCATGTCCTCTCTGGCATGATCCAGAATCATCCCAAGCGGTATGGGTGACTGCCCTGTTTTATCCTTTTCCTGTTTTTCCATTAAACACACCTCCCTCAAACAATGCTGTCATTTTTGTCATAGCTGATTCCATAGCAGTAACCTTACCTAAAACTTCTTCCAGCTTCATTTCAAGCGGTGAGCCAGACATTAATTCCACTGTTTTTTCTGCCATTTCTGTTTTTCCTTCCTTTGGCTTTTCCCCACGGGGAAGTTCCAGTTCGATTTCTTTTTCCACTTTATACCTCCTTAATTCCAGTATCCGACTATGATGCCGTTTTTTACCTGAAGCTTACTGTAAGTCCAGCTGATTGCCCCATTTCCTTTATCCGTAATATTCATGATGATTGGGATCGTTCCAGTAAATGCACTGTATCCGCCAGAAGAAACACCCGAAAGTTTAATGTTGTAGAGCGTATTCCACTCCCCATAAAAATCACAGCCCAGATGCAGCCCCTGTTCCGTGTAGATACTGTTTCCCTGTGAAAAACACAGCATCGTGGTATAGGATGAAGCTCCGCTTGTTTTCTGATAACACCATGCCATATACTTTCCGGTATATTCCAGATCAAACACCAGCCCCTTATGTGCTGCATTACCTGACCATTGGTTTGTACCGATTTTTCCCACATAAGTTCCACCCCTGTAAAAATGCTCTCCATTATAATTGAACTTCGATACCAACTGATCAGAAGTATTGAACACCTGCAGTTCTCCGTTCTTTAACTGGATATAATCCGTGATTCCATTCCATGCAGTCTGCAGTTCCCCAGCAATAAAAGAATCTGCATAAATACTTCTGGCGGCAATATATTTTCCTACGATTTTTCCATCCATCGTAATGGCTGTTCCAAATGTCCCGTTATATCCCGTACTGGAATATCCAAGACCATTTAAATTCCATCTCCACACCTTTTTAGCAGTATTCTTATCTGCGGTATCCATAATCAGGATCTCTTCCGGTCTTGTCACCACATGTCCTGTAGTTGCTGCCGTAATCAGGGCTGTGGCATTTTCTATCGCCATCCGCAGGGTATCAGACTGTGGCGGCAGTGACTGGATTTTCTGCACAAGCGAATCGTTCTGATTCGTTGTTCGCTCTGAAATTCCTGCCTTTACACTTGTTCCAAGCGTTACCGTATTATTCTGTGGATTCTGCAGGTCAATGGTAAGTGCAGTAACCGGAAAATACCGGTCCATTCCGTGTGGTTTTGACACGACCCGGATGGAATCCCCCAGTTTGATCCGTTCGATATCCACATCCACCATGTTCAGGTCCACGGCATTGCAGGTCAAAGACAGGTTCTCAAACTGAATATCTGACAGATATTTCTCTGCTTTCTTCTTCAAATTGGCCGGCTCTCCGACATCCTCAAAACTTACAGTCCTTGTCACCACGCCATATTCTTTTATGGCATCCGTGGATTCAATATACAGAACATCCTTATTCACACTCCTGATCGTGGTATATTCTTCCAGCCCTTCGATCGAACTTTCCTCCAATCGTTTACCAAGCGGGATCACTCTGGTTGCAATTTCAGATGCATCCGCATTTTCTGTATAATCAAGAAGGTTACTTCCAAACTCAATGACCTGTGTATTGGTATTATCATAATCTGCGATATAATCCAGGTAACGGGTCGTGCCGGAATGCCGGATCCGTAAATGCCCTCCCAGTCTGTCTACCAGCTTATCCTGAATATCATCCAGCGTATTTTCCCAGTTTGTGTAGCGGTAGATGCTGTCATTGCTATCTTCCACCGTCACCATCCCAGTAACAAACATTTTCGGATACAGGTCTTTCCTGTCGAATGTATGGGTGTAATGCCACAGAAAATTGGAACTATTAGCATATGGATTATGGGCACTCTGCATATCAGAAACTTTCTTCGTTTCCACTGCCGTATAAGATGGAAGTGATGATACCGTTGCCGTACCTGGAATTCCACTTGTAAACTCCACACTGTCTATGGAAAATCCATAATAGTTATTAACCGATGCATCCGTATGCCAGTACACATAAAAATCTCCTGCAGGTACAATAAATGTTTTCCCTGCCACATCATTAGCCCTTTTCTTTGCAAAAACGGCATATACCGTACTTCCAGACTTATAGAAGAGGGAGAGGTTATCAAAAGAACCGCTTTCTCCTGCACATTTGGAATTAAATGTGACAGCAAGACGTTTTTCCATCGTTGTCTGCATATTATGGACAGCAAGCAATGCGTTCAAGAAACTACGCACAGTATAGCTGTGGTATGCCTTCGGTTCCTGTATTGAATCCAGAAGATATGCAAGCTCCCCTTCACACACCACTGTCTGGGTATTATAAAAATTCTTCTCCATACTGAGGATGCGTCCGTAGAAGATACTATCCCCGTCTTTTTCCACCCGGATGACAGAAGTCAGCTTTTTCATCTTGTCATACATCGGATTCACTGCCGGGATATCAAACTCAAATGAACCGGATTTATTATCCGCCAGTTCCAGTTTGGTATTAAAAATGACCAGCTCCTGATCTCCTGGAAGATACAAAAGCTGATCGTCACAAAATACTTTATACATTTACAGACTCCCTCCCCGGAACTCAATACTCACTGTATATGTCCCGTAAAAATAAAGTCTGCCTCCGCTGACCGGAATGACCAGATCTGCAAAGCGGTTTCTGCCCTGCTGCAGGGTGTATCTCGTTCCATTAAAAGTAATGTAGTTTGACGCACTCTCATCAAGATTATTGACGTAAAATACTGGCACAACAGGGATACCGCTTCCTTCCAGAAGTTTACTGCTGCTGCCAGAGACGCTGATTCCACGGTAATCACGGATGATTCCGGTTTCAAAATTCAATGCATCCCACATCCAGTCCTCGGTCGATACATTAAGTTCCTGTTTATATGCGTCCGCATCCACCGTCAGGGTAAATGTGCCGAGCCTTCCACTTCTGGAAAATCCTGAGATTTCTGCCCGTCCGTGGTAAAATACATCCGGCTCCTGATCCAGAACAACCCACACTTCTTTTCCCTGATAGGTTTTCAAAAGCGTCCGGTAAAACAATGGCCATACATCCTCCCTTTCCATTTTTCCCAGAGAGAATTTAAGCTGTCTGGATTCATATTCCACCTGTCCGGTCAGTGTTTCCGTAAGATCGATTCTGATGCTGCTTCCCGGTACTTCGATATAATTGGTTTTCGGGGATGGCTCTCCTACGATATCCGTATTTCCGATTACAAGACCATAATCTTTCCACGTATGCTTTCCATTGATCGCAGCTCCAAATCCTGCGGTTGTATATTCATTCATCAGACCATCCCCCTTTCTGCCTTAAATTTCTGTATGCCCAGTTTCTGGTTAATTCCGGGTGCCAGCTTTCCAATCAGCGTTCCGTCATCCAGATAGATGCCCTTTCCGCTGTTTTCTGCTATCACAGCCAGATACTGCTCCATTGCCGAAGTATTCAGCCTGTTTGTCAGAATATTTTCCAACTGTTCATAGAATCCTTTCAGTGGAAGGACAGCTTCTTTTCCAGCTTCCCCTCCTGCCATAAGACTCGACCCATTCATACCAAAGATGGTTGGTCCCGTCATGATACCGCCTTCTTTATACCAGTCGATGCTCAGATGCGGTACACTTGGCGGGGCAAGTGACAGACTTCCGCTGATACTGAAATGCGGTAATTTGATATATGGAAGTGACAGGTGCATGCCATTAAAGAACCCCGTGATCTTTTCCACGATTCCTTTAATGGTATCCCGTGCTGCCTCAATCGGTGTAACGATTGCACTCTTGATTCCATTCCACACAGACACCGCTGTCGATTTGATTCCATTAAAAATAGAAGAAAGCGTACTCTTCAAAGTCTCAAATACGGAAGACACTTTACTTTTAATGCCGTCAACAACCGTGCTGATTGCAGTTTTGATTCCATTCCACACCGTAACCGCTACCGTTTTTACTGCATTAAATACCGTAGTTACTACCGTCTTAATGGCATTCAGCACGGTAGATATCTTTGTACTGACTGCATCCCAGACTGTGCTGATTACGGTCTTTATGGTATTCATGACCGTAGAAATTACCGATGCCACGGCATTGATCACGGTCGAAACGGTGCTCTTTATTGTGTTCCATACGGAGATAATGATCTCCTTACAGTTCTCCCATATGAACCGGAACGGCAACGTAATGATATTAAACGCTGCTTCCAAAAGCGAACCGATAAAGAGAATCCCCACCTGCACAACATTCTTGATGGTCTCCCATACTCCGTTAAAGAATGCGGTGATTCCATTCCAGATATTCGTAAAGAATGTGGATACGGAAGTCCATACTGCATTCCAGCTTGTCCCGAACCATCCAAGAATCGTATCCGCAATCCCTCGGATAAGGTTCACTGCTGCCGTAAAGATTCCAGTGATCCCATTCCAGATGCCGGAGAATATCTCCTTGATCCCTGACCACATCTGCTCCCAGTTTCCCGTGAAAAGTCCGATAAACACATCAAGCAGTCCCGTCAGTACATCAAGTACTGTACCAAGAACTGTTGAAATGATACTGAATGCTGCTTCAAACACAGGTGCCAGAAGTTCACAGAAACCATTCCAGATTTTTTTCAGTGTATTTGCCACTGCAGTAAAATCAATATTAAGGGCTGCCAGCCTTTCCTTGATTCCTTCAACAAATGCCTGTATCTTCTTGACAATACCTTCCCAGATCGCTGTCATGGCATTTCTGAATTCCTCGTTGGTATCCCACAGATGTTTAAATGCAGCCACTAAAACGGCCACCACGGCAATAACCGCCAGCACAGGTCCTGCTACCGCCCCAAATGCGCTTGCCAGCCCGGTTACCGAACCGCTGCTTCCTGCGATCTTTACTCCAAGACTTGCGATCCCTTTGGCAAGGGAAGAAAAGCCTTTCATCGCTGTCCCTACGGTTGAGATTGTTTTTCCAAGAATGATCAGGAACGGTCCGATGGCTGCAACCACCGCTGCAACACGGATGATCAGGTTTCTCTGGGATTCATCCATGCTGTTCAGCTTATCTACAAATCCCTGTATTTTTGAGACAAGACTCCGGATCACAGGCATAAGCGCCTCTCCAAAAGAAATGGCCAGACCTTCCACCGCTGATTTTAAGATGGTGATCTGACCGGACAGGTTATCAAGCTGTGTATCTGCCATCTGCTGTGCAGCACCACCGGATTCCATAATGGACTTCTGAAGGCTGTCCCAGGTATCCCCGGTATTTGCAAGCAGGGAATTTACGGATGACAGATCCGTTTTATTAAAGATCGTACTGATGATATTATTCTTCTCGGCAGAGGTCATGCCATCCATAGACTTATTAAGGTCAGAAAGGATATCGTTCAGACTCCTCATATTTCCCTGCGAATCATAAACCTGAAGACCGAGACTCTCCATACAGGCAGCTGCCTTATCGGTCGGACTCTGTAATGCAAGGATCACGTTTCTAAGATGTGTTCCGCCCTCTGCTCCCTTGATACCATTATTGGCCAGAATACCAAGGGCCGTATTTAATTCTGCTGTACCGCCTTTTACGGATTTAGCAGTTGCACCAATGGTAAGGATTCCTTCCCCTAGCTGTGCCACGGATGTGTTCGTGGTCGATGCTGTTTTTGCCATCTGATCGACCATTGTATTGGCTTCATCCGTCTGCATGCCAAGGGCTGACATGGCATCCGTTACCATATCCGATGCAGATGCAAGATCGATATCTCCTGCGGCTGCCAGATTCAGTACCGTTGGAAGCGTATCACACATCTGCTGTGTATCATAACCCGCCAAAGCAAGGTAATTAAGTGCCTGTGCACACTCACTTGCAGAAAAGGCTGTTTTCTCTCCCATCTGCTTCGCCAGGGTACGCAGGGTATCCATCGTATTTACGGACTGTCCATCCACCTTTGACATGGAATCAGCCGTAATTCCCATCGTGGCCTGTACCTGGCTCATGGAAGAATCAAAATCTGCCGTAGTCTTCACTGCTGCCGTACCAAGACCTGCAACTGCCGCTGTAACGGGAAGCATTTTTGTTCCGACACCGGATATCTTATTTCCGACTGACTCCAGTTTCCCACCGACCTCTTCGATTTTCGCAAGGGCAGCATTGGAATTTACCGCTTCCTGTGCCAGCTTTTGGAGTTCCTGTTCCGTTTCGATGATCTCCCTCTGAAGGGCATCATATTTGTCCTGTCCCAGATCCCCATTCTCCATCTGCTGCTTTGCCTGTTCCTGTGCTGTTTTTAAAGCATCCAGTTTTTCTTTGGTAGAACCGATGGCATCCTTTAAAAGTTTCTGCTTCTGTGCAAGCAGCTCTGTATTTGCCGGATCCAGTTTCAGCAGCTTATTGACATCCTTCAACGAGGACTGGGTCGTCCTGATCGTTGCATTTACATTTTTCAGGGCTTTGTCAAGACCAGTGGTATCCCCTCCGATCTCGACCGTGATTCCTTTAATCCTGCTTGCCACCTGCACACACCTCCCTCGTCATGGCAGAAAAAAAGCACCGATCACAACTAAATGATCGATGCTTATTTTCATAAAATCATAATTCTCTAAGTATAGGAAAAGCACCGCAAAATGCGATGCTTTTCCATTCGTCATATCAGGTTTACATTACCATTCATCTTCCTCATCAAACAGATTTCCTGCCGATGATAAAAAACCAATTTCCCCTGTATCCATATCCATAACCGTATGATCAGATAACCTCATTAAAAGATCACCATCTTCATCCACTGCCATGCTATCCGATATTGTATAGCCCGTCTTTCCATTAAACAGGTTATAAAAAAAGTTTCCCATACAAATACCTGCCTTTCTCAAATCCTAGTCATCACACCATCCAAAACCAAGATCCGGCTCATAATAGATCATATCCTGGTCAAAGTGATTCCTTGTTTTTCGGGCTTTTTCTTCGTTTGTTCTTCTCGCTCGGTATGCCTTATTATTCGGATTATTCTGATTGGCATAATCATTAAGCTGCTGTTTCGTATGAGTTTTACCAGATACTCCTTTTCTCTTAGCCATAGTTATCCTCCTTTCTTCCTGATCCCATTAAACAACCTGCAGAAGATAGCGGACACTTTTTGTCACCTTCTAAGCTGAATCCATAGAATATTTTCCAAGGATTATCCCTGCATAATTATTTTCTCAGGAGTGGAGAATAATTTCTGTATTCTTTCAAACAGAAATTATACAATATCATAATAACATGATTTTTCTGATGCTGCTATCAGAATTTATCAAAATCATCCTGCGTGGCGATCTTATTATATTTCACGCTATCATTTGCTTTTTCCGTCCACATGTCGATCACCAGCCCCACCGTCAGAAGATCCAGATCCGATATAGATATTCCAATCTCTACGCTGCGCAGAAGGAACAGCGGTGTTGTCATTTCCCGTTCACTTCTGCCAGGCCTTTTTTTGCTGCCACCTCTGTTGCAAGGTTATCGCCCCACAGTTCCAGGATCTGAGGCAGTACCTCATAGATGGAAAACATATCAAACTGATCCAACCAGTCATCAATGGATGCCGGGATGCTGTTATCCGCATGGTAGGCCATGATATATGCAACATTCTCAAAGATCTCCAGGTCATCGATCTGGAACTCATCCCCATCCTCGGTCTTACCCTTATAGGATTTTTCCAATTTCGACAGATCCTTAAAAATATCCCTCTTGAACTTTGCACGGTATAATCTCGGAACGGTCGCAGATGACCGGAACGGGATCTTTTTCCCACAGATTTCAATTTCTCTTTTTAACATATCCTTTCACCTTATCCTTTCGCACTGCTTTCTTCTGTTTCTGATGGAATATATACGGACTTATACCAGTTCGCATATGTCGCTGCATCCGTGGTATCTCCGGTACGGCTCTTTACCAGTCCGTCACTTCTCGGATCAGCCGTCAGTGACAGCTTCTCCGTTCCAGGTTCGATCGTATCCTCTTTTGTTTCGGATTCGATGGACGGGCGGGATGCCGTACAGTTATACATCACATGGCGGATACTATTCACATCCCCGTCAAATTCAAATAACAGGGCAAATTTTACACTTTCCCCGATGTTTGTACTTTCCACAAGCACGCCTTTTCCATCCAGCTTCTCCTGTAAAATCTCCGTCCGGAACCACTCCGGGATCAGTGCAATTTCCAGATCACCACTGTATCCGTTATTGGTCACGGAACGGAAATATACGATACCGTCTGCATAAAACGGTGTGGATTCCCCTTCCGCATCCAAGCTGATACTGACTGCTCCGGGGATTGCCTTTGGATTTTCATAAGAAAATGTTGTCTCACCGCTGCTGCTCACTGTTTCCTTCAGCTTTGCTGCATGGACATTTTTCAGATTATATTTTACTTTATTTCCCATGTCTAAACCTCCATCTCAAATAAATACAGGACTTCATACAATTTCTCGCTTTCAATCCATACCTCGGATTTCTCATAAAAAATACCCTGCTTATCCAGCACGGCTTCTACTTTCTGTTCTGCCGACAAGTCCTTACAGTCGGTATACAGTTCGATATGGACTTCCGTAATCTTCAGATACACCTTCCCGTCCGCAGAAAAATGATTACTCTGCGGAAGAAGATAGCATACAAACGGTGGCTCTGCTGCTTCGCCCTCTTCAAAGTGGTCGTAGGCAAATGGCAGTCCTGTTTCTTCCATCATCTTAACCAGATCATCCATTCCGGATCCCCCTCTCGATTTCTTCCTCAAGCTGCCGGATTCCATTCTCCTCTGCAGGTGCAATATGCGGTCTTGCTGCTACCCGGCCGCCTCCCCTTTTTGCATGTCCATGCTCCAGGAGATGAGCGATCTGGTATCGGTTTTTGGAATGTACCGTTACCTGCAGGGACTTACTGTCTTCCCCGGTCTTTTTGACCGCCCAGCTTTTTCCATAAGTTCCGGTCTTTTTCGGTGCTGTGTCCGCGATCTCCTCCCGGACTGTTTTTCCGGCATTCCTGACCGCCTTCTTCATCACTTCCGTAGTCAGACTGGAATAATCGTCCATCTCCTTCATGACTTCCGATGCAAGGGCATCTGCTTTGATTTTCTTTGCCATTTTCAATTCACCTCACCGTTTGACCCGTTCCGCACGGATCCTGACGGATTTGTTTTTATACTGCACGTTATCAATAAACGTAATATTATAAAGATCCCCACGAAACCTGATGCGGTAATGTTCGCTGTCCAGGGCTGCCACCTCACTGCAGTACCGGATAATAAAGTCCAGTTCAGACTGGGCATTCAACTGCTTTGCTGCCCAGTATTCTTTTCCTGACAGGTTATTGGCATAAGCAGCACAGGAATACACATCTTCCCAGACTGCCGCATGGTTTCCAATCTTATCTGTTTTCACGGAACTTTTCTGGATCGTGATCCGGTCACGCATCAGTTCGATCATTAAAATTTCTCCTTCCGTATGCCAAAGAGCAGATATTTCATGGTCTCCGTCATGGTCTTATGGTCAGCTTCCTCCCTGTGCTCATAAAGATAAGCGATCACATACAGCTCCGCTGTCCGCACAACTGCTTCATGCTTCTTAAGTACCGCCGGAGTCCGTCTTGTTACATTTTTAATCAGGGCATTTGCAGTTTCCATCAGACCGAGGATAAAACTATCCTCGTCTGACGAATCCACCCTCAGATACCCTTTGGCTTCCTCAAGCGTTACAAACATTTAGTCCACCTACTTTCCGGCAGCTTTCACATCGAGTGTTTTCACTGCTTCAGACAGGATCAGCTTGCCGTCAACACGCTCGGAAGCGAGAAATCCAACCTGTCCCGTTGTAGCATAAAGCTCATTCAGTCTCTTGAAACTTCTGCCCTGGCGTTCTGCGATCCAGTAATAACTGTAATCACCGAATGCCATCACACGTTTTCCTGCTGCAAGCTCCGGCACATAAATGGATGTACGGTAAGGACGGTTCAAGATCCTGTCCGGCTCTCCTTCCCTTACAGAGGGCTGCCAGATATAATTTCCATTTCCATCCTTCAGTTTTCTGATCGCCTTAACGGTCGAATCATTCAGAAGCCATACCGCTTTGTTACGGTATGGAGCACGAAGGGAATAGTAAAGATCCATGACATCATCAAACGTAATGGTGGTATTTGCAGCTGTCACTCCTGTTTCAGCACCGCCTGTTGCGTTGAAAATACCTGTAGGTTTTCCTGCCCCGTCACGATGAAAAATGCTTCTTCTTCCTTTGCACCGATTCTTCTTCCAAACTCCCTGGAAATATACTGTTCGATATTAAACACGCTGTCATTTAAAAGCTCATCTGAAACTTTGATCATGGTTGCCAGCTTATGAGCACCAATGGTTGTCTGCCCAAAACTGTCATTGGATTCTGTAAACTGACCTCCTTCATCGATCCATGCTGCCTCACCCTTTGATGTGACGATTGGAATCTTACGGTCACCGCTCGATGTCTTGATAACAGTAGCCAGATTACGGAAGAATACTTCATCATTCAGGGCTTCCACCAGTGTTCTTTCATATTCATCCGGCACAAGATATCCACCCTCGGAATCCGTACCAATAGAAAGAGCGTTCTGTACTTCGTATGACATTTTGTTTCTCATACCATTCCAGAACGCTCTTCTGTATTCATCGGTTGCCCTTCCTGTTTTTGCCTCCCCGCCAGTTCCGGCATGTGGCTGGTTTGTGATCGGGGTGCTTGTTGCCTTTGCAAGCTCTGCATCAATGGCAGCCTGTCTTTCCAGTCTCTCGATCTCTTTTCCAAGATTTACGACATCCGCTTCCATCGTGTCATAGGTGGCTGCATCTTCTGCAGATACAAAACCTTCCTGTGTTCTCTTGGCATCGAGGAATGCCTTTGCAGCTTCCCATGCCTTCGCTCTCTTTTCTCTTAATTCTAAAATCTTACTCATAGTTCATATCCTCCTTAATGTGCTAAGAGACTCAGTCTCTTCTCCAACTGGTTGACCGGTATCATGGCATCCTTATCGGACACCTTGGAAAGGAACGACTCATTCATCGCCTTGGTGGAAAACATCATGGAATCCTGCTGGAACGGGAGCTTCTTTTCCCCGTTTTTGTCCTTATCACCCTCTCCGTCCCCTTTCTCTCCATCGCTTCCTTTCTCCGGCTTTTCTTCCGGCTCATCCGGCTTTTTCTTTTTCTCATCCTCATCGGAATCAAAAAGGATCTTATCCGCAAAGCCAAGCTCCACCGCCTTCCTTGCATTGAACCAGGTCTCGTCATCCATCATGTGTGAGAGCCTTGCACGGGTAAGTCCCGTCTTGAATTCATAGGCATTCAGGATAGATTCCTTGACCTCATTCAGCATGGCGATTGCTTTCTGCATATCCTTCGCCTCACCCATTGCCATCGTTGCAGGATTATGGATCATCATCATAGCCACCGGGGATACACAGACCGTATCTCCTGCCATAGCGATCACGGATGCTGCTGAAGCTGCAATACCATCAATCTTGACCGTCACACTTCCCTTATAATCACGGAGCATGTTATAGATCTGGGCTGCTGCAAACACATCACCGCCCGGTGAATTGATCCACACCGTGATATTTCCTTTTCCGACATTCAGCTCATCTTTGAAAAGCTGCGGGGTGACTTCATCCCCGTACCATGTTTCATCCGAAATCATGCCATTTAAAAAGAGTGTCCTTTCCATGTCAGGCACGCTCTCATCTTCATTCCTTATCCAGTTCCAAAACTTCCGCTTCATCGTTTACCTCTCTTTCCGCTGTTTTCCTGTGCCGGAGTGTTCTGCTGTCCTGTATCTGTCTTTGCAAAAGCCCCTGCATCCTCAAGTTTGGTCATTGCTCCGTTTATCAGATACAGGTTTCCTCCCTGCTCATCCGGGATTGGGTTCATGTTCTCCATCTCACGGATATCATTGGCAGAAAACCACCCGTTCTGCCTTCCGACCGCATAGCCGTTCATCCTTGACTGGTAGTCCCCTCTCAGCAGACCATCCACATTCAGTTTGATAAAATACTTTCCTTTTTCTCCCGGCAGAAGGAGTGATCTCTGTAAAGACTGCTCCCACCGGATCACCCACGGGTCAAGTGTGTATTTTACGAACTCCAAGGACTGCTGCTCGATATTGGAAAAGCTCGACTTATCAAGATCACCGACCATATGCGGCGGTATCCTGTAAAGCCTTGCGATCTCATTGATCTGGAATTTCCTTGTCTCAAGAAACTGTGCTTCTTCCGGCGGGATGCCTATCTGCTGATACTTCATGCCTTCTTCAAGCACTGCTATCTTGTGTGCGTTATTCACGCCACGGTATACGGAGTTCCAGGATTCCCTCACCTTTGATGGATCTTTCAGAACTCCCGGATGCTCCAAAACACCGCCCGGATTTGCCCCGTTCGCAAAGAAACTCGCCCCGTATTCC
>ENA-OURQ01001889-OURQ01001889.1-human-gut-metagenome-genome-assembly--contig:-NODE-1889-length-16727-cov-3.041867_pt1 | contig 16727 bp, 17 predicted proteins | sample MGYA00242105_ERZ508999 | MGnify/ENA primary metagenome ERZ508999 (study PRJEB26280, sample SAMEA2338771) | human gut metagenome | biome: human gut; feature: human-associated habitat; material: faeces...
TTACCAGACGTAAGCGAATGTATCAGTAAATTCAAGCTGACATTTAAAAACGTGATCGACTCGGAAATCGAGGCCTTGTTTGTCGACACTACCATTAAATTTCACAAAAAAGGAGATTATATCTATAACGAGGGAGCCCGTATCAAGGGCTGCTATTTTCTTTTTTCAGGTATCGTGAAGATTTTTCAAACCGGGATTGCCGGAAAAGACCAGATCATCCGTTTCGGGAAAGAAGGAGATATTTTCGGGTTCCGTTCTGTCATCCGCAATGAAGCAGCCTGTACTTCTGTGGAAACCATGTCTGACTGTATCTTATGTTATATCCCCAACGCCTCTTTAATGCACATGATTACCCACAGTCCCAGTTTCGCTTATGAAATGATGCAAATTGCCTGCAAAGAGCTGGGGGCTGCCAATCACTACATCCGGGATATCGCCCAAAAATCCGTGAAAGCCCGGTTGGCAGAAATCCTGCTACTGATAGCCTCGGATTTTGGGGTTGAAGCAGACGGCACGTTAAAACTCAACGTCTCGCGGGAAGACTTGAGCAATTTCGTGGGGACTGCCACGGAAACACTTATCCGGCTACTTTCGGACTTAAAAAACGAAGGACTCGTCGAGATAAAAGGGAGAAAAATAAAATTATTACAGCGAGATAAATTACAACAAATCATAAATAGCTGATAATCACTGCGTATACAGAAATTGTTTTTTTCTCTTTTTCTTTGGTAAATTTACTCTTTTTTTGTTATTTGGCCGCCAAATTAAATCACTATTTAAAGATATGAAGAAAATACTCCTCACTTTACTTTGGGGTACTTGTTTTTTTGTTGTACAAGCTCAAGAAGAGTTACTAAAGTTACAGGCTGAAACGCGTATAGACTATCAACGCGAGTATGTAGACGGAAGGTCTATCCATTCTAATTCCGGATTCAAAGGAAAATATTTAAATGTCATTATCAGCGGAACTATCGCAAAACAGTTTTCCTATTCCTACAGGCAACGTCTAAACAAAGCTCACTCAGACCAAAGTTTTTTCGATGCCACGGATTGGCTGTATTTAACCTATCGTCCCGATGAACACTGGGGCCTATCGGTCGGTAAACAGGTTGTAGGTATCGGGGGCTACGAATATGACCGTGCTCCTATAGATCTCTATTTCTGTTCGGAATATTGGAATAACATTCCCTGTTATCAAATGGGAATTAGCGCAGATTACACCTTTAATCGCAAGAAAGACAAGGTAATGTTTCAACTCTGCCAAAGCCCCTTTCGAGCCGACGCAGACGATATGTATTCCTATAATCTCATGTGGTACGGCTCTCACGGCTGGTTTAATACCATCTATTCCGTGAATATGATCGAGTATCAACCCGACAAATATATCAACTACATCGCCTTAGGCCATCATTTGGACTTCGGGAAAACCGCCTTGGAACTCGATTTCATGAACCGGGCTGCCAATCATCAAACTTACTTTTTCAAGAATTGCTCGGTAATGGGTGAACTCTCCTATCGTCCATCGGAAAACTTCAACTTATTCGGGAAAGTGACCTATGACGTAAACAGGACCCAAGTGAAGGCAGACTATTGCGTGCATCCCGGCACGGAACTTACTCACGTGGGCGGTGGGGTAGAATTTTACCCGCTAAAAAACAACAAGAATCTACGTTTACATGCGTTCTATTCTTACGCTTTCGGTCATAACGGGAATACGGAAGGAGCCATCCCTCCCAAACAAAATATATTAAATATAGGAATAAAATGGAAAGTTAATCTTCTCTCCTTTAAGAATAAAAAATAAACTTTAATTACGAATAAATATGAATGTAAATTTTCTTCGCCGGTGCTGGCAAGCCATCCCTAGCGGAATCATTTGCCTTGCTGTGATTTTTGCCCTATTCGGGTATATCGCTTCCGTTATGGGAACTCCAAACATGTTGAATACCATAATGAAAACAGCCCATGACTTATTGTTAAACACCGTGTTTTACCTGATGGGGATCTGCGTCATAACCGGTGCATTGGGACGATTATTTGTAGAATTTGGCGTGGTCAATCTGTTCGAAAAAATACTCCGCCCGTTGATGCGCCCGTTATTCAACCTGCCAGGCGTTGCTTCCTTAGGAGCCGTGATGACATTCCTCTCAGACAATCCGGCTATCATTTCCTTATCTCAGGACAAACGTTTTAGCAGCTATTTCAAAAAATACCAATTCATTTCTTTAACCAACTTTGGAACTGCATTCGGTATGGGATTATTGGTCATCGTCTTCATGGTCGGCCAAGGTTTTTATTTCGAGCCATTCATCGGATTGTTTGGCGCCTTTTGCGGTTGTATCGTTTCAACACGTTTGATGCAACGTGCCGTTCTGAAAGCATACCCTCAATACGCGGAAGAAAATGCATGTAGTGAACCCACCGTGGAAATAATAGAACACAAAGAAGAAAAAACACTCTTTTTACGAATACTCAATTCGCTACTTGACGGAGGACGAACCGGGGTTGACATCGGTATCGCAATCATTCCGGGTGTATTGATTATCTCCACACTCGTAATGATATTGACATTTGGCCCGGGTAGTGACGGGTATACAGGAGCAGCTTATCAGGGAGTTGAAGCCCTGCCATGGATTGCAAGCAAGGTTGACTTCTTATTCCGCTGGTTGTTTGGATTTACAGACCCACACTTGATGGCATTTCCCATCACAGCCTTAGGTGCCGTGGGAGCAGCACTCGGTTTAGTTCCCAATTTTTTGGCCGAAGGCTGGGTAGATGGAAACGCTATTGCCGTATTCACAGCCATTGGTATGTGTTGGAGTGGTTATCTCAGTACCCACACGGCTATGCTCGACTCTCTCGGCTATAGAGAACTAACCTCTAAAGCAATCCTGTCTCACACGGTCGGCGGTCTGGTCGCAGGAATCACCGCACATTGGTTATATATTTTAGTTTCTTTATTCTAAACAAAAAAATTAGACATCACCTCCCATAAAAAAAATGGCAGATTGAATTAAAATCACTCAATATGTCTATATTTGTACAGGATAAATTTAAACTCAAATAACTTATGCCACAAATCTCAGAAAAAGGAATGGCGATGCCTTCTTCGCCTATTCGCAAATTAGTCCCGTTCGCGGATAAAGCTAAAGAAAGAGGTATCAAAGTGTACCACTTGAACATCGGGCAACCGGATATTCAGACTCCCGATGTTGCATTGCAAGCATTAAAAACCTGTAACGAAAAAGTGATCGAATACACCCACTCTGCAGGAAATATCTCTTACAGAAAAAAATTAGCCAAATATTACCAGAACATCGGTATCAACATCGATGAAAATAACATCATGATCACGACCGGAGGCTCTGAGGCCATCACGATCGCTTTCATGTCTACATTAAACCCGGGTGACGAAATTATTATCCCCGAACCATTCTACGCGAACTACACGGCTTTCGCCTTGATGTGCGGTGTAAAGGTAAAAACCGTTACTTCTTCTATCGAGAATAACTTTGCCCTGCCCCCGATCAGCGAAATCGAGAAAGTGATCACTCCCCGCACGAAAGGGATCGTGATCGTGAACCCGAATAACCCGACAGGCTATTTATATTCCAAGGAAGAACTGGAGCAACTAGCTGTAATCGTGAAGAAACACGATTTGTATCTGTACGCAGACGAGGTATATCGTGAATTCTGTTATGACGGTTACAAACATTTCTCTACCATGCAATTGGCAGGTATCGAGCAAAACGTGATTTTGCTGGATTCCGTGTCAAAGAGATATAGCGAATGTGGATTGCGCGTCGGAGCTTTGGTTACCCGTAACAAAGAGGTTATGGCGGCTGCCTTGAAATTCGGAATGGCTCGTCTGTGCGCCCCGGCAATCGGACAGATTGTTGCCGAAGCATCACTGGACACCCCGGCAGAATATTTCGAAAGCGTGTACAACGAGTATATCGAAAGACGCGATTTCATGGTGGAAGCCTTGAACAAAATGCCGGGAGTTGTTTGCCCGAAACCCAGAGGAGCTTTTTACGCCGTGGTAAAACTTCCCGTGGATGATGCTGATACTTTCGCAAAATGGTTACTGGAAGAGTTTGAATACAACAAACAAACCGTAATGGTCGCTCCGGCCAGCGGATTCTATTCAACCCCGGGACTTGGGAAAGATGAAGTTCGTATCGCTTACGTACTCAAAATCGAGGAATTGAAAGGTGCCATGGAAACATTAGCCAAAGCACTCGAAGTATATCCCGGAAGAGTATAACACAGCTACAAGCTAAAAAATCCTGTGATTTAGCCATTGACCTTGATATCAAGAATGGCTAAATCATAGTTTTTTTATCCATATCCCAATGGATAATCCATATAAACTAGGGCTTTCTTCCCTCATTTTCAATTGTCAATTTTCAATTGTCAAATTTCTTGTCTATCTTTGCTTCGTGATTTCTAATAACTAAAATTACGACATGACTTCGGATTCCCAATTTAACGCAATCAGACCCTATATCGGAGAAGAAATTCCGGCCGCCGTAGAGCGCCTGAGCCAAGCAGAAGAATTTCTGACACTTTTCTCCCAAATGACAAGGGTTGATAAAAGCAAGATACAAGAACAATTACAAGGCATCACGAGCAGGGAGCAATTTCAGGCCCGATTCTTTGGCCCGACGATTCAACGGTTGATCGCCGGAACGACCAAAGGAGTTACTGCCACCGGATTGGAATACATAGAGAAAGACAAGAGCTACCTTTTCGTATCCAACCACCGGGACATCATTTTGGACTCGGCCATACTTAACGTATTACTGTGTGAACGAGGATGCCACTATTGCGAGGCAGCTATCGGGAGTAATTTATTAATCAATAAATGGGTTACCGACCTAGTTAAATTGGATGCCTGTTTCATTATTGAACGCGGCTTACCGGTAAGAGATATGATTACCAGTGCCAATCTACGTTCACATTACTTGCGGGACGTCATTTACGAGAATAAAGATTCTGTGTGGATCGCACAAAAAGAAGGACGTACCAAAAATGGTGACGACCGGACACAACATAGCCTGTTGAAAATGTTCCGCATGAGTGGCCCTAAAGATTTCGTGGAAAACTTTAAAGAACTCCGGGTTGTTCCGGTTTCAATTTCCTACGAATGGGAACCTTGTGACGATCTGAAAACTGACGAATTGTACCAAAAGACTGTTGGTGAGTACGTGAAAACCCCGGCTGCCGATATGCGAAGTATGCAACAAGGCTTATCCGGATTCAAAGGACGGGTACATTTTGCCATCACCCCTCCCATCGATCATGAACTAATCGAGATCGACGAGCAAGCCAACAACGGAGACCGGATTGCAGAATTAGCCGCATTCATGGATGCCCGTATTCAAGGAAACTTCAAATTGTGGCCGAATAATTATATCGCGTACGATCTACTTCACAGCACGAATAAATTCGCATCCAAATACAATGACGAGGAAAAAGAAAACTTTATCCGTGTCATGGCTGAAAAGTTAGATAAATTAGAAGGTAATCGTTCTATCTTGAATAATATCTTCCTTGAAATTTATGCCAACCCGGTTAAAAACTCAATTGAACACAATTATTCATCACCAGTATGCGAATAGCCAGATACTTATTAATTTTAGCCGCATTCCTAATCATGATTTCCAGCGTACTCAGCTTGTATCATGGCGGGGATCGCACGGCGGTATATATTAACGTAGGGGCTATGGCCTCTCTAGCTGTAGCCGTGGGAATTATTAATTTCAAGAACACGCCCAAAAACAACATGTAATGTATAAGTTCAAGCGCAACATATACTTGGAAGATCGCACGATTGAAATGTGGTTTGGACTAACCAGTAAAAGTCGTGATCGACATAGTAATTTTACCCTGTACCTTCTTACAGAGGGGCCGGACAGCCCGTTCAGTTACGCGGAACAAATAAAAAGTGGTATAAATTCCAAGAGTGAAGCGGAACGTTATGCCATTAAATATGCCAAAGACCTGTTGCATCAATTACTGGAACAGGAAAAAGCTCCGAAAGACACGGAATCTTCTCCAGACGAGGATTCCGATTTCGACGAAAACCAGGAAACAAATGAACAGGCATAATATTCAAAATCAATAAACAATGGATAGAAAAGTACGAGTAAGATTTGCTCCCAGTCCTACCGGAGCCCTCCATCTAGGAGGTGTGAGAACAGCTCTTTTCAATTATTTATTTGCCCGTCATCACGGGGGTGATTTTTTATTACGAATTGAAGACACGGATCAAACCCGCTACGTGCCGGGTGCCGAAGAATATATTATCGAATCATTAAAATGGTGCGGCCTCACCGTCGATGAAGGTGTCGGCGTGGGAGGTGAATACGGCCCCTATCGTCAAAGCGAGCGAAAACCGCTTTACAAACAATACGCCCTACAACTCGTGGAATCAGGGAATGCTTACTATTCTTTTGACACCGCAGAAGAACTTAACGCACAACGGGCAGCCTGCGAGTCAAAAGGCGAAACATTCATGTACAACGCCATCAGCCGGAAGAACATGAAGAACTCGCTAACCATGAGTGCCGAAGAAGTGAAGACATTGTTGGATTGCGGGGCAAACTACGTGATTCGTTTCAAAATGCCTGAAAACGAAGATCTCTATTTACAAGATATTATCCGGGGTGAAGTACATTTCAACACCTCGTTACTTGATGATAAAGTTTTATTCAAGGCAGACGGGATGCCTACCTATCATCTGGCAAACATCGTTGATGACCACTTGATGAAAATATCCCACGTGATCCGCGGAGAAGAATGGTTACCCTCTCTCCCGCTACACGTGTTATTATACCGTGCTTTCGGTTGGGAAGATACCATGCCGGAGTTCGCTCACTTGCCGCTAATTCTGAAACCCGTGGGTAACGGAAAGTTAAGCAAACGTGACGGAAATAAAATGGGATTCCCGGTATTCCCGATGGAATTTACCGATCCCGAAACAGGAGAAAAATGGCACGGGTATAAAGAAGACGGTTACCTGCCGGAAGCCTTTATCAACATGCTGGCTCTACTGGGATGGAATCCCGGAACAGAGCAAGAAATCTTCACGTTACAGGAATTGTGCGATCAATTCTCGCTGGAACGCGTGAATAAATCCGGGGCTCGCTTTAATCCGGACAAGGCTAAATGGTTTAATCACAAATATCTCGTACAAAAAAGTGACGCGGAACTGGCCGTTCAGTTAAACGAATTCCTAGTAAAGGACGGGATTTCCTATGACATGGCGAAATTGGAAAAGATTTGCCGTCTTTTGAAAGAAAGAGCCAATTTTGTCGCGGACATCTACAACTCATCCCAGTACTTCTACCATGCCCCTCTGGCTTACGATGAAAAAGGCGTGAAGAAAAGTTGGAAAGAAGAAACTCCGGTACTTATGCAGGAGTTGATTGAGGTACTGGAAAAAGTGGCCGATTTCACCTCTCCAAACACGGAAGAGGCCGTGAAAGAGTGGGTTTCCGGAAAAGAAATCGGATTCGGAAAAATCATGAATCCTTTCCGGTTGGCTATTATCGGTTCTGCCGACGGCCCGCATATGTTTGATATTATCGAAATCTTAGGAAAAGAAGAAACTTTAACACGTCTTCACCGTATTATATCAACACTGAAATAACTCTGAAGACAATAACACAGAAAGTCAGAAAAGATCCACAGACCCTTTCTGGCTTTTTTGTCTACACGAAATAAACGATGGAACTATCTTGGGATAACGTATTACTTGCTTTTGCCCTCACCTTATTCGCCGGATTATCAACCGGTATCGGGAGTGCTATTGCCTTCCTCACCAAAAAAACTAACAAGAAATTCCTGTCCCTCTCCCTCGGATTCAGCGCAGGAGTGATGATTTATGTCTCATTCGTGGAAATATTCCCCACGGCCCAAGAGGCTTTGCGAGAAAACTACTCCGAGAAAATAGCCGATGTTATCGTGGCCATTTCATTCTTTTCAGGGATGGGTCTGATTGCTATCATTGATAAACTCATTCCCTCGTATGAGAATCCGCACGAGGTGAAATCCGTGGAAAGCATGGAAGCCAAGCAACCGCATGACAAGAAGTTAATGCGTATGGGAATATTCTCGGCTCTCGCTATCGGGATTCACAATTTCCCGGAAGGATTAGCGACATTCATTGCCGGGCTATCGAACCCCGAAATTGCCTACCCGATTGCCTTTGCCATCGCCATACACAATATCCCGGAAGGAATTGCCGTATCTGTTCCTATTTTCTTTGCTACCGGAAGTCGTAAGAAAGCATTCAAGCTATCCTTCCTCTCCGGCTTATCGGAACCCTTAGGAGCAATTATCGGGTTCTTCCTCATCTACACTTTTATCGGAATCAATTCTGTTATCCTAGGCGTCCTATTCGCACTCGTGGCAGGCATCATGGTTTTTATCTCACTGGATGAACTTTTGCCCACCGCCAAAGAATACGGGGCGCATCATCTATCCATTTACGGACTGGTGGCAGGTATGGCGCTGATGGCTTTCAGCTTGTTACTTTTCTAAGATATTAGCTAGCCCTTGTCTACCGATAGACCGGGACAAGAAGACAACAACTTCATAGCATGAACATAGCAAGAACACTGGAGATTGTACTTGCTATGTTCATGCCATGTAAATGCTTGGTACTTGTCTTAGCCCATCCCTAGCTTACCCCCGGGGCAGACATAGACAAGCGGGTGGATATAACCTCTCCCAATTAGTATTTATTCCGATGCACCCGTTGCGGGTTAAACTTATCTTTCGCTTTCTGCGGGCCATCCGGATAACCTATCGGAATCACACAAAGAGGCACTATATTCTCCGGTAATCCCGTGTTCTGTCGTACAACATCAATCCGGTCTTCGTAAGGATAAGCCGCCGTCCACACGGCACCAAGTCCTAAAGCCTCTGCAGCCAGCAATATATTCTGTGTTGCTGCGGAGCAATCCAGATACCAATAAGAAGAAAGTGTCGTATCTCCACAAACAACAATAGCCAGTGGGGCACTTGTCAACATTTTAGCATAAGGCAATTTCGCTGCCATCGAATCAAGAGCCTCCCGATCCGTCACGACCACAAACTCCCACGGACGTCTGTCCATACCGGAAGGAGCCGCCATACCGGCTTTCACCATGGCATCGATCTTCTCCTCCTCTATACTCTTGTTCAAATACTTTCGAACGCTTTTCCGCTCGGCTATATTTTCCAAAACAGCCTTTGATTTCAAAGTCGTTTCATCTTGTTTCTGATCTCCCATACACGATGTTTTTAAAATTACAATTGCTAATACTACGACAAGCAACAGGTAAAAGGTATTCCATTTCTTCATTTTCTTTCAATATTAATATAAAATTCATTCCCCCGAAGATACGAAAAAATGCACTCCCCCTTATTTTTGAATTTATATAAAAAACATTTTTATTCATAAACCGTATATCAGATTAAGATTTGAATGAATTATTTCGGCCAACTATTTGTTGATAAAAAGAGTGAAGAGAAGGCTAGAAACAAATCGTTTGATGCGTGACAATGTTAACAAACACAAGTTATACACAATAATAACTATCACATGAAAGCAGAAAAATATGTACTCGCACTAGACCAAGGAACAACCTCTTCCCGGGCCGTGCTATTCAATCATGATGGCAATATCGTTGCCATGGCTCAAAAACCAATCGAACAACATTATCCTCATCCGGCTTGGGTGGAACATGATCCGAATGAAATTTGGTACACACAATCATCCGTTGCAGCCGAAGCTGTTGCCAAAGCGAATCTTACGGGACTTGACATTGCCTGCATCGGGATCACCAATCAACGTGAAACGACGATTGTTTGGGATCGGGAAACGTCTTTACCGGTCTATCGAGCTATCGTGTGGCAAGACCGACGTACAGCCGATATTTGCCGGGAATTACAGGAAAACGGATATACCGACATGATTCGAAAGAAAACAGGTTTAATTATTGATGCCTATTTTTCCGCTACCAAAATTAAATGGATTCTTGATAATATCGAAGGCGTACGGGAAAGAGCCGAAAAAGGGAAACTGTGTTTCGGAACCGTTGACAGTTGGCTAGTTTGGAAATTCACTCACGGACGGGTACATGTCACTGATGTCAGCAACGCATCGCGTACCATGCTCTTCAATATACACACTCAAAAATGGGATAAAGAACTTCTTGACTTGTTCGGCATACCGGAATCCATATTACCGGAAGTGAAGAGCAGCAGCGAAATTTATTCCGATACGGCAACCACGTTATTCTCCTCTAAAATTCCAATCGCGGGAATCGCGGGTGACCAACAAGCCGCCCTATTCGGTCAACTCTGTATCGAACCGGGTATGACGAAAACCACATACGGAACAGGATGTTTCATGGTAATGAATACCGGAAACGAGGTGGTAACTTCCGAGAACAATTTGCTGAGCACGATTGCCTGGAAAATTGGAAATTCCGTGACATACGCTTTGGAAGGAAGTGTTTTCGTGGGGGGTGCCGCCATACAATGGTTACGCGATGGGATCAACCTGATCCAAAATGCGAGCCAAAGTGAAGCACTGGCAACTTCCGTTCCGGACAACGGTGGAGTCTATTTCGTTCCCGCCCTCACGGGTATGGGAGCCCCCTACTGGGACCAATACGCCCGTGGAGCCATGCTGGGCCTCACGAGAGGAACAACTCCCGCGCACATTACCCGGGCCACCCTTGAAGGCATTGCTTTCCAAGTCTACGACATTCTGAAAGCTATGGAACATGACACGAAACGAACCTCTCCGGAGATGCGAGTAGATGGTGGAGCAGTGGCCAATAACTTCCTGATGCAATTCCAAAGTGACATTTGCCGGGAAACCGTGATCCGTCCGAAGATTCTTGAAACAACAGCCCTAGGAGCCGCATATCTGGCCGGACTAGCTACCGGATACTGGCGGGACACGGAAGAATTACGCCAGCAATGGAGTATCGACCGGGAGTTTACCCCTGTTGACACGGAGGAACACGTGAATGCCATGCTCCATAAATGGCATAAAGCTGTTGAACGTGCAAGAGCCTGGGAAGAATTGGGTGCAGAATAATACTTTAGTTTTTAACTTTAAACTTTTAGCTCATTATGTCACCTTTTATCGCAGAGCTACTTGGAACAATGGTCATGATCCTTTTGGGAGACGGTGTAGTAGCCAACGTCGTACTTAAGAAGACCAAAGGATTCCAAGCCGGATGGATCACCATCACCACGGCTTGGGCGCTCGCCGTATTTACAGGAGTAGTGATCGCCGGCCCTTACAGTGGCGCTCATCTGAATCCTGCCATCACGATAGGTTTTGCCATCGCCGAGAAATTCCCGTGGGCCAGCGTGGGGCCTTACATCATCGCCCAAATGCTAGGTGCTGCACTGGGGGCTTTTCTGGTATGGATTATCTATTACGATCATTTTAAAGCCACGGAAGATGCGGGAGCCAAACTGGGAGTATTCTGCACCGCTCCTGAAATTCGCCATAATATCGTGAATTTCGGATGCGAGCTGATTGCCACCTTCGTGCTTATGTTCTCCGTCTTTTATATTACCGGGGCCGAACTCATGTCAGACGTGGACTCAACCACCCCGATCGGGCTCGGTTCCATCGGGGCCATTCCCGTATCGTTCATTGTTTGGGTCATCGGTCTTTCCCTAGGTGGAGTCACCGGCTATGCCATCAATCCCGCCCGGGATCTCGGACCGAGAATCATGCATGCCATCTTGCCTATTCCAGGCAAAGGCAGTAGCGGCTGGGACTACGCATGGATTCCCATCTTGGGACCATTAGCGGGATCGCTTGTTGCAGCACTTCTGTATATCAGTTTATAAAGTTACAAGGTTCATAAAGTTTATAACGTACAATAGAACTTTATGGACCTTATTCCTCCACCAGATCTTCGGGATCCATCGAACCGTAGCGTTCTGCAATTTGGTCAAACACTCCCCACAGTTCTTCAACATTAGGAGCTTGTAACATTTGAATCCGCAAGTCCCGGAAATGAGGCAAGCCTTTAAACATACAGGCCATGTGTCGCCGCATGTGGAACAAACCTCTCACCTCATCCAACCATTCCATGGACAACAGAATCTGTTCCTTGATGATCTCTATCTGGGCCGGAATCGACAATTCCGGTAATATCTCTCCCGTGGCCAAATAATGCTTGATTTGCTCGAAAATCCAAGGTTTCCCGATCGTGGCACGCCCGATCATCACCCCGTCAACACCATAACGTTCAAAAGCCTCTTTCACCTTCTGTGGTGAATCTATATCCCCGTTCCCGATAATCGGGATCTTAATACGAGGATTTTGTTTTACCCGGGCAATCGGTTCCCAATCCGCTTCTCCTTTATACATTTGCGAACGGGTCCGCCCGTGAATAGCCAACGCACTGATCCCGACATCCTGCAAGCGCTCCGCCACGTCATCAATGATGATATTCTCACAATCCCATCCCAAACGAGTCTTTGCCGTCACCGGAATTTTCACCGCCTGCACGATCTGTTTAGCCATCTCCACCATTAAAGGAACATCCCGGAGCATTCCTGCCCCTGCCCCTTTCGCGGCCACCCGTTTCACCGGACAACCAAAATTTATATCTATAAAATCGGGCTGAACCTCTTCAACTATTTTTGCCGCCTCGACCATGGAATCAATAAACCGTCCATAAATCTGTATCGTCACCGGACGTTCATTCTCTTCTATCGTCAACTTCTTAACCGTCTTGTTAATAGAACGCACCAACGCATCCGCCGACACAAACTCCGAATAGAGCCAGTCGGCCCCGTAGCGTTTACAGAATTTCCGGAAAGGGGGATTGGTAACCTCTTCCATCGGGGCCAGAATTAACGGCCGATCTCCTACATCTTTTCCTCCGACAATCATCTTCAATTAAATAAGTTTTGCCACAAAAATAATAATTTCTATCTTTAACTCACGAAATAAAGAGAATGGATATGTCGATACTTAAAATTATACTTATCGGAATCCTCTGTCTGGCTCCGGAAAAAGACGGTTGGGTGAGAATAAACGGGGATAACTACATCTCGTTCTCGTTCCCCAGTCGCGGAGAACGCTTTAAGAAAGAGGTAAACAATATGCGGTCATGGATATTCCAGACCAAAAATATTACCTGTGTGTTCGGAGCCGTTTGTACCCAGCTCACCAAAGAGAAAGGCGTGCTGGACGAGTACACGATCAACCAGCTATACATCTCCATGAAAAAAGAATCTGTCTCCATGCCCACGGCAAAACTCACCGGGGAGAAAAGGATTCCCGACGTGGACATGGACATCCGGGAAATATCATACACCATCATGAAAGACGAGGAAGAAATGACATATTTCAAACGATTTATCTTCCGGGACAATTGCATGTACCAACTCACGATAGGCGGGAAAACTGAAGACTTGGAAGAACTCGAAAGCCAGAGAGACAAGTTTTTCAACTCGGTCAAATTTGATCAAAACACGCGTAAATAAACAGCTTACAATATAATATCATGAAAAGTATTATTATCACCTTGACCTTATTATGCAGCTTTTCCTTTTTTTCTCAGGCAGAAAAAACGAATCAAGCCGATACCATAAAGAACGTACATCTTCAGGAAAAACGAGAAAAAGGAGAAGTTTGGAAAACGCAAGTGTTAAGTAACCCTCTCCATAGTAGGGTATATCAACGCAGCCAGAATCCGCGTTTCCGGGGACACTGGAGTGGTTTCAACCTAGGCTTTGCCGATTTCTCGGTCAGTAACGAACAACTGGATGGAGCCGGAGATTATTTAGATTTGGAACGTAAAAATTCGCTCGTCATGCAATTTAACATGTTCCAGTATAGCATGCGCCTCAACAAGCTAAACAACATCGGTTTAGTTACCGGTTTGGGATTAGAGTATCAACGTTTCCGCTTTGCTAACAAAAATAGTATTAAACGTGGTGACGGCGGGCAAATCTACCCGATGGAAGTAGAAAATGTCAAAAAGAGTTCTTTCAAGAACCTTTACCTGACCGTACCTCTTATCTTCGAATGGCAATTCCCGGCCAAGAAATACCAACGTGCCTACGTGGCGGCCGGAGTGATGGGCGGTTTAAGATTACATACCAAAACAAAAGTCGTTTACAAGAACGAAAACGGCAATACCCGTCGCATGAAAAATTCCGGTAATTATAGTATGAACCCGGTAAAAGCAGATGCCGTGGTTCGTGTTGGATATTACAAACTGGCATTATGGGGAAGTTACACTCTTACGAACATGATGGAAAAGAACAAAGCCCCCGAAATCCACCCGTACACGATCGGTGTTGGGATAAATTTCTAAAATAACGCTCTCTAAAATTTCCATTTCGTTTTATCCACTTTCAATGCTCGTCTCCTTCTTCAAGTATTATGTTCCAACGTCCATTGTTGGTTGTACCGCTGTAAGAAATAATCCCGGCATTTGAAAGTTGTTTAAGATATGTACGAATAGTGCGTTCTCCAACTCCAGTTGAACTTGAGAGCAGTTTGGCATTGATGGTTTCATGAGTTTTAATCAATACCAAAATCTGTTGGAAAGCAACAAATGTTTTCTCCTGATTGGTAAGTGTCTTTATATCTTTAGCGATTGTTCGTGCAAATGTTCGTGCAAATGTTCGTGCAAATGCCTCGGAAAAAGTTGATGCAAATGCCGAAATGAACTTAATTCCGTCAATGATTGTAGTCAGTTTCTCTCCTTGACGTGTGGTGAGTGTAGCAAGAATCTCGGCCAACATAAACTCGATGAACAAGGTGGATTCACCTGCAGCGGTAGATGCTGTTATTGCATCGTAGTACGCTTGTTGGTTGGAAAACACCATGTTCTCAACAGGCAGATGGGCAAACAGCGGATGAAGCTGCGAAAGTATGAGCGACTGCCACAAACGCCCCGTACGTCCGTTACCATCGATAAAGGGATGGATAAATTCAAACTCGTAATGGAACACACACGAGCGGATAAGCAGATGGTCATCGGAACTCTTCAGCCAATCGAATAAGTCTGCCATGAGCATTGGTACACGGTCGGGAGGAGGAGCAAGATGCACGCAACCCGTTTCGCCAAACACGCCCACACTGCTGGTGCGCCAACGTCCTGGATAGTCCACCAATGCCGACATCAGGGTGGCGTGGGCAAGAAGCAGATCTTTCTCATCGAACGGATCAAGCGAGGGGAACAGCTCGTAAGTGGCAATGGCATTCTTCACCTCCTGAATTTCACGAAGGGGAGCCACCACGTTCTTGCCGTTGATAATATCGCACACTTGTCCTTCAGTCAGTGTATTACCCTCAATGGCAAGCGAAGAGTGGATGGTCTTGATGCGATTGGCTTTGCGCAAACGCAACTCGATATCCTGTTCCAATAATATGGCATACCGCTCTATCTTGGCTGATATCTCGGCCACAAGATTGAGAATTCTGGATGTAATCTTGAACGGAGGAGTGTACATGGCTTTACAAATTTAAGAGTTTCTGAAATGACGATGCTGGAGTTTCATATGTAGTTAAAATCTTTTCTTAGATCATTAGCAATCCGATAATAAGTGTAAAGGTAGTAATTTTATTGGTATTCCCTTGTCCGTTTGAATAATAAGATTCACGTCCCCGGCATGGATCCTATGCCGGAAACGTGAGAACTCGCTCCTCTCGCAAAATCACTCGATCATTGAAACTTGGATCCCTGAATCATGAATCGTGAATCAAAAATCCCAAACCTACAGCGTTATCACCCGGCTATCCGAAGCGCTCTTCCCGTTCTTCAGCGTGGCGAAACAATACAGTTTCACGTTCTCGTGACTCCACTCCTCCGGGAGAGCGTAGCTCGTGTTACCGTTCTCTCCACGGACTCGCAACGTCACTAGGCGGGCGCGTCCAAGTACCGTTTCGTACAACATGGCGTACACCACGTCATCGCTGAAGGCGTAACCGTTTTCCTCGTCCTGCATCTCCTGCATGAAAGAATACATCTTGTTCTCTTCCGAGCAAGTCACTTCCACTTTCGGCGGGTACAACATACCGGAAGCGCAGAGCAAGCGGTCGAGATCCACGGTTGCCACGTTCTTCTCGTCCACCGATACCCGGGACATGTTCACCTTCACGAAAGCGTTCGCCGCCGAACCTCTACCGATCCCGGCAAAGCCTTTCCGGATCACCGGCAACAACTGCCGGGATAACTGCACCAGCGCTTTCATTCTCGCCCGTTGCGCCAGGATCTCCGGCGTCGGGTTGTCCTTCCGGGAGAACACCTTCGCCTTGGCGATGTTCTTCCCTCTCGTGTAACACAACGTGATGTTTCCCACTGATTTTCTTGCTTTTCCCAGTAAATACGAGTTAAATTCTGCCATAACTTTACAATTGAAAATTAAAAATGAAAAATTGAAAATGAACTTTACATGCCCGGGGCGGGCCCTGCCCCAGGAAGGTAAATTTTTAGTTTCTATCTTGAAATTCGCTAAACGCGTATTCCAACGCCGGACCCGGGTCGATCTTTCTCGGCGTGATCACCGAGTGACCCACCACGTCACGGATCGGGTAAGTCTCTTCCAGCAGGCTACAGACCTCCCGTAACACCCGGACCTGCCTTGTCGTGTAACGATGCCAGTACGTCGGGCGATCACCGGAACAGTCCGTGTACACCTCCCCCGGCGATACCACCCGCCCGCACTCCGCGACA
>ENA-OURQ01001890-OURQ01001890.1-human-gut-metagenome-genome-assembly--contig:-NODE-1890-length-16727-cov-2.412008_pt1 | contig 16727 bp, 15 predicted proteins | sample MGYA00242105_ERZ508999 | MGnify/ENA primary metagenome ERZ508999 (study PRJEB26280, sample SAMEA2338771) | human gut metagenome | biome: human gut; feature: human-associated habitat; material: faeces...
GGATTTAAAATGTCAATAGCTTTTTTTAATTTTGACTAACATTACAAAATAAAAGTTACTTTGCACTTATTTATTTAGAAAATATAAACAAACCTTGACACCAACCAACAAAATCCGTACTATATGTTGACAAACCACTCATTGAGTGGTACAATAATAAAAATGACATAAAGGAGATATAAAACAGTATGTACTGCGTAGGCAATTACAACTCAATAAAAGCAGACAAAGGGTATTCTGTTTCCCCTTTATTTCTATTTTCTTTTTTAAAAACCAATTGACAATGTTATTTATTCATTGTCTTTTTTTTTGGGCTATATAGCCTAATTCACTAACATGGAAGGAGAACAATTATGAAAGCACAGCTTATTTTGGAAAACGGTATGCGTTTTTCGGGAACGCTTTTCGGCGCTGAGAAAAACATCGTCGGAGAAGTAGTTTTCACAACCGGTATGACAGGCTATCAGGAAACTCTTACTGATCCGTCTTTTGCAGGTCAGATTGTCACTATGACTTTCCCTCTTATCGGTAACTACGGAATTAATCTTGAGGATATGGAGGCAAAGCACACTAATCTTAAAGCATTTGTAGTAAGAGAAAAGTGTGATTTTCCGTCTAACTTCAGAAATGAAATGAACCTTGATGATTTTCTTCGTCAACAGGGTGTTGTAGGTATTGAGGGTATCGATACAAGAGCACTTACAAGAGTTATCCGTGAAGCAGGTACAATGAAGGGTGTCATTATGCAGGGCGAGCCGAGTGATGAAGAAGTCAATGTACTTATGAACTCTCTTGACAACAGTCACGTTATTATGGACACAACTGCCGAGCAGGTATATACATTAAATGAAACAGGCAGACCGCACGTTGCTTTCATAGATATGGGTGCAAAACAAGGTATTATCCGCGATTTATTGAAGAGAGGCTGTAAAATTACAGTATTCCCTGCCAACATTCCCGCTTCGGTTATCGAAGAAGCAAATCCGGACCTTGTATTCCTTTCAAACGGTCCCGGCGATCCGCTTGACGCTCCGGGTACAGTTGATACTGTTAAGCAATTAATAGGTAAATATCCAATCTGCGGTATCTGTATGGGACATCAGATTATAGGTCTTGCACTTGGCTGCGAAACTAAGAAATTAAAGTTCGGTCACCACGGCGGAAACCACCCTGTAAAAGACCTTACAACAGGCAATGTTTTCATTACAAGTCAAAATCACAACTATATAGTTGCAGATTTGCCGGACACTGTTGAAGAAACATTTGTAAACGTAAATGACGGTACTTGCGAGGGTATCAGACATAAAACTCTACCAATCCAAAGCGTTCAGTTCCACCCTGAAGCATCACCGGGACCGCTTGATACAGGTTGGTTATTTGACAGATTTTTAAAGGGGGTAAACTAATATGCCTTTAGATAAAAGTATAAAGAAAGTTCTTGTTATAGGCTCAGGTCCTATCGTAATCGGACAGGCTGCCGAATTTGACTATTCGGGTACACAGGCTTGTCAGGCAATTAAAGACGAGGGTATTGACGTTGTACTTGTAAACTCAAACCCGGCTACAATTATGACTGACAGAGGTATGGCTACAAACACTTATATTGAGCCGCTTACCGCAGAATATGTAGAAAAGATTATTCAAAAAGAACGTCCGGACTCAATCATCGCCGGTATGGGCGGTCAGACAGGTCTTAACCTTGCTTGTGAGCTTTACGACAAGGGTGTTTTTGAAAAGTATAATATGAAGGTTATCGGTACTTCAATTCCGTCTATCAAAGAGGGTGAGGACCGTGACAGCTTTAAGCGTCTTATGGAACGCACAAATCAGCCGATTGCTCCGTCTGAAATCGTTACAGATGTTGAATCGGGTCTTGCATTTGCAAAGAAAATCGGCTACCCTGTCATCGTTCGTCCCGCTTACACACTTGGCGGTACAGGCGGCGGTATTGCTGAAGATCCCGAACAGCTTGAAACAATCCTTTCACAAGGTTTGCACCTTTCAAGAGTAGGTCAGGTTCTTCTTGAAAAGTCAATCAAGGGTTGGAAAGAAATCGAATTTGAAGTTATGCGTGACGGTGCAGGTAACTGTATCACGGTATGTTCAATGGAAAACATCGACCCTGTCGGTGTTCACACAGGTGACTCAATCGTTGTCGCTCCTGCACTTACTTTGGCTGATAAGGAATATCAAATGTTGCGTAAAGCGGCTATTGATATTATCAATTCAATAGAAATTAAAGGCGGTTGTAACGTACAGTTTGCACTTGATCCTGAAAGCTTTAACTATGCGGTTATCGAAATTAACCCTCGTGTGAGCCGTTCATCCGCACTTGCATCAAAGGCAACAGGCTACCCTATCGCTAAGATTGCTGCTAAGATTGCACTTGGTTACAACCTTGACGAAATTAAAAATGCCGTTACAGGTAAAACATACGCTTGCTTTGAACCTGCTATCGACTACGTTGTAACAAAAATTCCAAAATGGCCGTTTGATAAATTCTTCGGTGCAAAGCGTAATCTTGGTACAAAGATGATGGCTACAGGTGAAATTATGGCTATCGGCAATACTCTTGAATCATCACTTCTAAAGGGTATTCGTTCACTTGAAATAAAACAATACACACTTGAAAGAAAATCTTCAAAGAAACGTACCACCGTTGAATTAAAACAACGCGTTATCGTTCCCGATGACGAAAGACTTTTCGACCTTGCAGAGCTTATCCGCAGAAATTACAATATGGAAAAGCTTGCCGAAATCACAGGTATGGATCCATTCTTCTTGCAGAAAATTAAAAATATCGTAGACGCAGAAGAAGAATTAAAGAAATATAAATTAGCCGATTTGACTTATGACATTCTAAAGAAATATAAGAAAATGGGCTTTAGTGATAAGGGCATTTCAGAACTTATCGGTTGTGACGCAGACGAGGTATATAATCTTAGAAAATCTTTGGGTATTATCCCTGTTTACAAAATGGTTGATACTTGTGCGGGTGAATTTGAGGCTGTTTCTCCGTATTATTACTCAACATATGACGAAACTACAGAGTCATTCCCTTCTGATAAGAAAAAAGTTATCGTTATCGGTTCGGGTCCTATCAGAATCGGTCAAGGTATCGAATTTGACTATTGCAGTGTTCATTCTGTTCTTTCTCTTGAAAAAGCAGGTATCGAAACAATTATTATAAACAACAACCCTGAAACAGTAAGTACAGACTTTGATACATCAGACAAACTATACTTCGAGCCGCTTACAGAAGAAGATGTTTACAACATTATCGAACTTGAAAAGCCTGACGGTGTTATTCTTCAATTCGGCGGTCAGACTGCTATCAAACTTGCAAACTTTCTTGACAGTATGCACGTTCCTGTACTTGGTACACAGCCTAAGTACATTGACGAGGCTGAAGACAGAGAAAAGTTTGACGAAATGCTTGAAAAACTTAACATAAAGCGTCCAAAGGGTAAGGCTGTTTGGAGTGTTAAGGAAGGTATTGAAGAAGCTAATAAGCTTGAATATCCGTTACTTGTACGTCCGTCATACGTTCTTGGCGGTCAAGGTATGGAAATTACAAGAAACGAAATCGACCTTGTAAGATACCTTACAGACGCATTTATTAAAGATACAAAAAATCCTGTTCTTATCGACCGTTATCTTGGCGGACGTGAACTTGAAGTTGACGCTATTTGTGACGGTACAGACGTTCTTATTCCGGGTATCATGGAACACCTTGAAAGAGCCGGTGTACACAGCGGTGACTCAATTTCAATTTATCCACCGCAGAATGTACCTCAGCATATTATTGATAAAATCGTTGACGTAACATACAGAATTGCACTTGAACTAAAGGTTATCGGTATGATTAACATTCAGTTTATCGAATTCAGAGATGAACTTTATATTATCGAAGTAAACCCACGTTCAAGCCGTACGGTACCTTATATCACAAAGGTTACAAACGTACCTGTTATTGATATTGCAACAAACATTATGCTTGGCAAATCACTAAAAGAAATGGGTTATTCAACAGGTATTGCACCGCAGACAAATACAGTCGCTATAAAAGTTCCTGTATTCTCAACCGAAAAATTACCGCAGGTTGAAGTAAGTCTTGGTCCTGAAATGCGTTCGACAGGTGAGGTTTTAGGCGTAGGTCAAAACTTCCACGAGGCTATGTACAAAGGATTTACTGCCGCCGGTACAACAATTCCAAAGGCAGGTTCAACAATTCTTGTTACGGTTCGTGAAATGGATAAAGAAAACTTCTTGCCTATCGCAAAGAAATTCCACGAACTTGGCTGCAAGTTTATTGCCACTGCCGGCACTGCAAAATTGCTTGAAGATAACGATATTCCGGTACAAGTTGCAAAGAAGATTTCAGAGGGTGTTCCGAATATCCTTGATGTTATCAGAAGCGGTATGATTGATCTTATCATCGACATTCCTAAGAAGGGTAATGATATTCATTCAGACGGATTTAAAATCAGACGTACAGCTATTGAGTGCGACGTTTCGATTATGACAAGTCTTGACACTGTTAAAGCACTTGTTGATGTTATGGAACATCGCTACACACCTGATACTGTTGAAGTTATTTCACTTTCGGATATTAAATAACATACAAAAAGCGGAGATTTTAAAAATCTCCGCTTTTTGTATGTTATTTATTATTGAAGTATCGCCAAATCGTTTGCTTCACACATATTGCTTATTCCGTAAAGTATAAGCACCTCATCATAGCTGTTATGCTCCGTCAATGCAGATACATTATTAAGATAATACCTCAAGTCCACCATATCAATCTGCGAACAATTTTCAGCCATAAACGGCACGAAACAATGTGCATAGCTGTCTTTTATCACAAGCACTTTCTTACCGTCATCATTATCGTTATTCACAATCCTTTCAAAATTATGATTTCCGTCAAGGAACACCGGGTATTTATCAAGTTCTTCGAGATGTTCTTTAAAAAACATATCGTCACAAACCTCATCTTCAAAGCCGTCATTAATCGTCACCGTAACATTAATCGGATATTCCCACGTTTCTATACTGTCAGATTTTTCGTACCACAATGCACTTTTTGAATAAGTCGTGCCGAAAAATCCGTCTGTACTTTCAATATCATAATCACTGCGAACTTCAATATTTTCACTTCCCGCCCACTTTTTATATGCCAAATACGCACCGTAACTTGTCCAGTGGTGGTCGGTTTTATAATAAATCTGCTTGTCCTTGTTTTCGGTCAGAGTATCGCGTATATCAATAAATTCTACGTTCTCTGCCCTGTTTTTTATATCGTCGATTATTTCGCCGTCATTATATTCGGTATGAACTTTCGGAAGTTCTTCCGACATTATATATCCAGTTGACGGTACAACAATAAGTTTTGTTTCGATACCCGTATTTTTCACGAAATTATTTATCGCTGTTATATTTGCATTTAATTTCTCTTCATCACACTTTACAGGTGTGTTAATAATATACCCGTCTTTTCCTTTATATACCCCATTTGAGCCGTTACGTCCCGAATAAAGCATATAATATGAATCGGTTGACGCAAAGAAATTTCTTGCGGGAAAGTGGTCTGAAATATATGTTTCAAAATCCTTTTCCCATTTTCCGTTAAACAATTTTTGTACACTGAATTCAGGGAATTTTGCAAGTGTTCGTTTTTCGTTCACCGAAACCTCTTGTTTCGGCAAAAATGCGATAAGCACCGCCATTGCACCTATAAATCCGCAAAACAATACTGTAAGCAATATATCTCTTTTTTTAGCCATTATATCACCCCTTAGAAACGGAAATACAGGAACGGATTATAGCTTTGATTTACCAGTGACGCCGTACAAAGCACAATCACAACCGCACAAAATGCAATTTCCAACACGCCCATATACTTTTTATCCTTTAATTTCAAATACGTGTTCTTCCATATCGGAAGTGACGCCATTGCCGTCACAATCAAAATCGGCAAATACATAAGTATTGTACTGAGCGTATCACCGCCGATAATACCGTTTTTCAACGTAAACATACTTGTCAAATACGTCGCAAATTGTCCGAAATCTTCAAAATAGAAAATTGTCCAACCGAGAAGTATTAAAAACAATGCGTATATGTGTTTGGGCAAAGGCGGCAATTTTTCAAGATATTTGCCGTACACATATTTTTCAAGCACAAGGATAACAAAATAATAAATTCCCCACGCAATAAAATTAAAATTTGCACCGTGCCATAATCCTGTCAATGCCCAAACCGCAAACAAATTAAAAATCACACGCGGTAATTTGCACCTGTTGCCGCCGAGCGGAATATAAACATAGTCACGAAACCATGAACTAAGCGAAATATGCCATCTGTGCCAAAACTCAGTTATCGTCTTTGAAACATACGGATAATTAAAGTTTTTCATAAATTCAAAACCGAACATTTTACCCAGTCCGCAAGCCATATCGGAATATCCCGAAAAGTCAAAATATATCTGAAACGCGTATGAAATTATGCCAATCCACGCACCGACTATGCCGTTTGACGATGTTCCTCTGATTGTATCCCAAAGTACACCCATTTGATTTGCGATAAGAACTTTCTTTGCCAAACCCACAACAAACAACTTTATACCGTCGGCAAACTGCGATATGTTTTCACGTCTTTCATCAAGCATTTTCGCAATGTCTGTATATCTTACAATCGGTCCTGCTATTAGCTGTGGAAAAAATGAAACATACGTTCCGAAAGACACAAGGCTTTTTTGTGCTTTAGTGTCCCCTCTGTAAACATCAATCGTATACGATAACGTCTGAAATGTATAGAATGAAATTCCTATCGGCAACGGTAAATTGATTTTCGGCATAAAGCTAAACGGCGGAATTGCTCTCAATATATCAGTCACAAATCCCGTATATTTAAACACCGCCAAAAGTCCTAAACTAATTACAAGCGACAAAACCAAAAACGTTTTTTTACGTTTTTGGTTATCACGGTATTTTTCTATCAGCAGTCCGAATATATAATTCGACACGACAGAAACAATCATTATTAAAATAAAAACAGGCTCTCCCCAACCGTAAAATATAAGATTGGCCAAGAGTAAAAATGCATTTCTGAATTTTCTCGGCACAATATAGTATACCGCCAAAACTATCGGCAGAAACACAAACAAAAATAATAAACTTGAAAAGTACACTACCTACACCCTTTCAAATTATTTTGTATATTGGTCAATTATGCTCTGTACGCTTGATGAGTCCTCGCTTACGCATACGATAACGTAATCACCGACAGTTTCAACAACGCAGTCGTCAAGCTTTGACACTTCATTCGGTGCATAGCTTGTGTATGTTGTTTTTTGTTTTTCAATATGTTGTTCGGCTTTTTCTTTCACAGATTCCGTATCTGATGTTTTAAATATTGTAATTTCATCAACAACCGCCGGTGTACCTGTGTATGACACACATTCTTCAACTTCGCCGTCTGAAATCATATATCTCTTTTCAGCAATATCCGATGAAACCTCCGTAAGCTGTTCCGCAAATTTACCGTCACTCGACAATGCCGACGCAAGCTCATTTATATCAACAGCCTTACCTCCGCAGCCTGCAAGCGATACGCACATCATAACTGCCGCCAAACCAAAAACTAATTTTTTCATCTCAATATATCCTCTCTTCTGATTATTGTATATTATTTTGTATATAAACCAAGCACTTTTTATAATAATCTTCTCCGAAATGAATACCGTCACTCGCCACTCCGTCAGGCAAATTGCCGTCCTCTCCTACAACGGCACTGTATACGTCCGCATAGACAACACCTTTGCTCTCGGCAAGTTTCTTTATCAATTCATTGTATTTAACTATCTGCTCGTTATTTGTATTATCCACGTTATTGTCCGATACCTCTTTGGTTACCGGGGTTATCGCAAGCAAATATATTTTTGCCGTACTCTGATATGACTTTGCTTTGTCAATAAGTGCACCGTACTGCTCTACAAATGTATCCGAATTAGCCCAACCAAGTTCGTTTTCACCGAATATCATAAATATTTTATTGTACTGCTTGCCGTTGTTAAGTTCTTCGATAACAGGCACTGTACCCGTTGACGTGGATTTCGTCATTGCGTCATTGACATTCAAACCGATTCTCGCAAAATAATCCACACCTTCTACAAGGCTGTAATTCATCATTCCGTCTACGAACGAATTACCGATAAACGCCGAATTTTGATAATAATTTTGGTCAATATTCGATGAATTTGATTTTTGTGCCGGTGCAGTTGTCGGCGTCTGCGTTGACATAGCCGCAAGCTCCTCCTGTCTTTTCTGCTCCGCCCTTTGCGATACGGACGACACGCACCCTTTAATTGCGAATATAACAAGAGCTGCGATTATAATTGCAACTGCAAATACAAATACTCTGCGAATTAAAAATTTACGTCTGCGTTGTTCACGCAAACGCTTTCTTCTGATCATTTCAAGACGTTCTTTCTGATTCAAAATTCTCTCCCCTTAATTTATACATCAATAAAGTGGCACTATAAAATAGTACCACTGTTTTATTCTTTAGTCAATAGCTTATGTCAAATTCAGTCGAATTTAGGTTTCCAAATATGAAGCACAATTCTTACATAAATCGTTCTGTAATTTTTCTTTTTCATACACTTAAAAATCGGATGGTTTATTTCTATACCGTCACAAGATATATCGTCCATAAAAATATCCGTTATTTCTTTTAACCTCGCATACCTTGCCTTGCGGTTTAACTTCAAGTTCGGATTAAACAAAAAGCAGAAACTTCCGAATGTTTTATGAAAATAATCATCATAAATTCTCTGCAAAACATCTTTGTTATTTCTGTTCCAGCTTAAAACAATGTCCTTAACGTACATTGTAGACTGTCTTGACGTATCAAAAATATCAAAGCGATACTTATCCCAAAATCTTTTATATGAGTTTACATAGTATCTGCAAAGCACATCGCCTGTCATATAAAAACTGTCTATACAGTTTACATACCTTGCAACAAAAACATCGTCCTCGCTTTTTCTGAGCTTAGGAAACTCAATACTGTTTTTTCTGATTATATCGGTCTTGTACAGCTTAAACCAAGCCGCCCCTTGAATACCGTGTTCGCCGTACATAAACATATGCTCATAATAATCTTTTCGTGCATCTCCGCCTGTACGTTTAAGTCCGTCAGCCTTTTTGACAGTGCGGAAAACCTTTTCACCGTCAAACATAGAAAAACTGCATACAACAAGGTCGGTATTTTCATTTTCCATATACCGGACAAATTTTTCTATCGCATTTTTTTCAAGATAATCGTCTATATCAAAGAAATATATATAATCGCCCGTTGCCTTTCTCAGTGCAAGATTTCTTGCCGCACCCGGTCCTTCGTTGTTTTTGCCGAATACCGCAATACGTCTGTCCTTATCCGCCTCGGCAAGGCATTTCATATAACTTCCGTCTTTTGAACCGTCATCAATTATTATAATTTCAAGATTTTCATATGTCTGTTCCGTTATACACTTAATTCCGCTTTCAACCCAATCTTCCATATTGTATACGGGAATTATGATACTTACTTTTTTCATACTCAACCTCTGTCGCAAATTTCTTTTATAGCCTCAAAATTACGCTGTGAATTATTTTCATCTCTAAGCGTAAAGAATTTATCAATTCTTTTTCTGTACTTATCATCAAGCACGCAACCGTTTTCAAGTATTCTGTCAAGTTCGTCTATAACGTCATTTTCATCATACAAAATTTCACCGAAACCGTCACGGTCATAGTCAAAATAACCTTCTTCGTAATGCTGTTGTCTGAATGACTCTTTGTCAAACTGATAGAAAATCATAGGTTTTTCCATATATCCGTAATCAAAAAACACGCTTGAAAAATCGGTTATAAGAACGTCCGATTTAATAAGTAAATTTTGCACCGTACTGTCATTGAACGTAACAATCTTAACTCGTTCGCCGCCTTTAAACGTATCAATAAATCTCTGAAACTCAATATGAGGATAGAAAAGCAATTCATAATTGTATTTTTCAAGAACGTTTTTCAATTTTTCACTTGCAAGAAAATTTGAATACACCTTGTAATATTCGCTTTTTACAAATTCTTTTTTGTCAGCCCCTTGAAGATTGTATCGCCAAGTCGGCATAAGCAAAACTTTTTTGGTCGGCTGTTCATTTTTATACAGTGCGTCATAACGGCACAAACCGAGCATTTTCACAACGTTATCCTTATATCCGTACAAACTCTTGACATACTCGTATTCAGGCTTTGCCGAACACACAAACAAATCCAAATTCACATTATTGTTATACAAATATGTAAGGTTATCCTTGATGATACCGTGCTGTAAAAATATCTTTTTGCCCCTTATAATACCCTTTTTATCAGCCTTAACAAAAAAATCTATGTACGGTGTATAACCCATAATATGTGTACTGATTTTTACTTTTGACAGCACAAGCGAAATGTAATGTTCAAAACTGTTATGATTTATAATTCTGCCGAGTTTTTCCACACGTTCTCTGTCAGCGGAATCTTTCGTTATTGCGTAAGCAATATTGATTTCGGGATGATTTGCGGTAATGTACTTGAACAAATAATACGCATTATCCCTTGCGTCAATTCCACGCTCCGCTATAAGCCATAAATCCTTATACTTTTCTTTATTTTTCGCAAAAGGTGCGACAATTACCGCCGCACCGTATTTTACGAAACGGGAAATATAATCCTTTGACTTCTTTATAAATGTATGCAAATTCATATATATCCCTCCAATTATGCAAAGATTACTTTATTTCTCCGTGTTTTTCATACTGCGTGATTTGCGACACCTTATTGTTGTCGTCAACAAATACAACTGTCGGTCTGTGTTCTTTTGCCTCGTCCGCCGTCATATTGCAGTATGCCATAATAATAACTTTATCACCCTTTTGAACACACCTTGCCGCCGCACCGTTAAGGCATATAACGCCCGAATTTTCTTCTCCGGCTATTGTATACGTTTCAAAGCGCTGACCGTTGTTTACGTCAACTATCTGCACCTTTTCATATTCAAGTATACCGGACGCTTTCAAAAGTGCCGTATCAATCGTTATACTTCCGACATAATCAAGTTCTGCCTGTGTAACGGTTGCACGATGTATCTTACCTTTAAGCATTGTTAATTCCATTGCTTATTTTCTCCTTACTCCATTATAAAATTATCTATTAAACGTGTTTTTCCGATATATACCGCCATTGCGCAAAGGAGCGGCTTTTGTACTTTTTCAAGTGTTTCAAGCTGATTGAAGTCAACCATTTCCACATAGTCAATCTTTGCAAGAGGTTCTTTTCCAATCTCCGCTTTGATTGCCAAAATAATTGTCTTTACGTCTGTTTCGCCGTCTGCAATCATCTTCTTGCCGATTTCAAGCGAACGTGAAAGGCATAGTGCCGCCTTGCGTTCGTCTGCGTTTAGATATGTGTTTCTTGAACTCTTTGCCAAGCCGTCATTTTCACGAATTATAGGACAACCGACTATTTCAATATCAAAGTTCAAGTCCTTAACCATCTTCTTTATAACGCATAACTGCTGTGCGTCCTTTTGACCGAAATATGCTCTGTCAGGCTGAACGATATTGAACAGCTTACTTACAACAGTACACACACCTGAAAAATGAATAGGTCTTGTTTTACCGCAAAGTACCTTTGTAATCTTGTTCATATCAACAAATGTAAGTGCATTGTCATACATTTCATCAGCTTCAGGATTAAATATAATTGACGCACCCGCACTTTCGCAAAGTTTCGCATCCGCATTAATATCTCTCGGATAACTTTCAAAATCCTCGTTAGGACCGAACTGTGTAGGATTTACAAAATCACTTACAACAACTCTGTCATTTTCCTTTACCGCACGCTCTATAAGGCTTTTATGTCCTTCGTGAAGATAACCCATTGTTGGAACAAGACCAACCGTAAGTCCTTCCTTTTTCCATGCTTTAACTGTTTTCCTTACTTCATCTATTGTTTTTACTATCTGCATTTTATTCTTCCTCCGTTATTTGTTTCATAACTTCTTCACTCATTTTAAACGAATTTTCCTCTTTTGGGAATGTACCGTTTTTCACTTCGCTGCAATATTCCTTAAAGCAATTTTTCATACTCTCGCCCAATTCACCGTATTTCTTTACAAACTTCGGTGTAAAATCGGAATACATTCCAAGCATATCCTGATATACAAGCACTTGACCGTCACAGCCGTTGCCCGCACCGATTCCTATTGTAGGAATTGAAAGAATTTCCGTTATGTATGTTGCAAGCGGTGTCGGTACACATTCCAAAACAACCGCAAATGCGCCGGCTCTTTCAACCGCTTTTGCGTCATCTATAATTCGTTTTGCGTCATCTATATTTTTGCCCTGAACCTTAAAGCCGCCGAACGCGTTGACCGATTGAGGCGTCATTCCGATATGACCGACAACAGGAATAGACGCGTCTACGATTTTTCTTATATGTTCCTCAAATTTAACTCCGCCCTCAAGTTTAACCGCGTCGGCATGACCTTCTTTTATGAGTCTGCCTGCGTTCACAACTGCGTCATACACAGATGTTTGATACGACATAAACGGCATATCCGTTACGACAAGTGCATTTTTTGCACCTCTTGCAACGATTTTACTGTGATGTATCATATCATCCATTGTCACAGACAATGTACTGTCATATCCCATAATAACCATACCAAGCGAATCGCCTACAAGTATTGAATCAACGCCTGCCTCGTCCTCAAGTTTTGCCGTTGTGTAATCATAAGCTGTAAGCATTGTAATTTTTTCACCGTCAGTTTTCTTATTTTTAAAGGTTACTGTTGTGTTTTTCATTCTATTCCTCCGTTTTTCATATCAAATATAACATTTGTCAGTTCTTTGTATAACTCTCTTGTTCTTTCATCAAGCACTTCAATATGTTTTTCAACAGTCGCCATATCCCCTCTTGCCGCAGGTCCTGTGATTGCTTTTTCACAACCGACTTTAAGTATATTGTCCATATTGCACTTCATCAGTGTTGACAGTGCACTCTCACTTTCCGACTTTGAAAAACCGCACTCCTGTAAAAGCTCCGTTGCCTTATAGCAAACCGATACGACAAAATTTGACGCAAAACACGCCGCCGCATGGTATTTGGCTTTATTTTCCGGTGTAATAATCTTAAATCTGTTACCGCATAATGAAAGAATTTCTGAAACAGTATCAACTGCTTTTCCGCCACCTTCGACAGTAAAAAAAGCGTTTGATATTGCATTTAATGACGTATGCTTGCTGTTAAATGCCAGCATCGGATGAACACTGCAAACATTTTCACTGTCTGCACCTTTAAAAATTTCACTTGACACAGAGCCGCTGCAATGACATATAATTTTCTCTTTTAAATTCATATCCTTGATTTTGTTCCAAATCGTTTGGATATTATCATCATTTGTAGTTATAAAAATTATGTCACTATTATTTATAAGCTTTTCACGGCTGTAAAGCTCAAAATCTTCTGTATTGTTACTTCGTGACGAGAAACCGATTACATTTACGCCCTTGCTTCTGAAATAGTAAGCCAGACTCATACCGCATTTTCCCGCTCCGATAAATCCTATTGCGTTTATATTATCACCTCCGATAATATCACCGCAACGCACTAAATGTCAGGTGCAATTTTCTTCCGAAATACCGCCCATCAGTTTTATTTTATCATATTTTGTTTTGTATTACAATATTATTTCACTAATTAATATTATATTTTTTCAACAAAAAATGACTTAGAACAAAGTTCTAAGTCATTTGGTGCCGATGACCGGGGTCGAACCGGTACGGGAATTTCTTCCCACGGGATTTTAAGTCCCGGGCGTCTGCCAATTCCGCCACACCGGCAAATCAGCTTCTATATACTACCACGAACACTGCGCGCCGTCAAGCAAAAACATTTCCCGCAAGTTTGTTCGATTCCGTCCGACACGGACAGAGCAGGGAAATGCTGCGTTTACATAAAGAATCAGGTCTTTAAGGCAAAATTAAGGATTTGTAACCAAAATGTAATTGCTCTTTCCCGCAAACGATGCTAAACTAACCTCAGAAAGCGGGATCATTCTATCCCAAACATGATTTTGGTAGGAGGAAAAGGAATCATGAAAACAAGTAAAAGATTACTGAGTATCGTCCTGATGCTCGCCATGCTTGTGAGTATGTTCACAGTCATGGCCTTTGCCGGCGATAAGGTAAAAGTTACCTTACGTTTCCGCGGCAGAGAGATGGCCCATATGGGTGCTTCCAAACATATACTGGATGACTTTGCTGAAAACCTCAAGGATATCGCATCGGTTGAGAAACCGCCGAAGTTAGAGGGTAAGAGCATGAGTCTGGTATTGGCAAAAAATATCAAGTGATTGACAGGAGGAAATTATAATGCCAAAGGTAAAAACAAGCAGAGCAGCTGCAAAGCGTTTTAAGAAAACAGGTACAGGCGAGTTAAAGAGAATGAAGGCATACAAGAGCCATATCTTAACAAAGAAGTCTACTAAGAGAAAGAGAAATCTTAGAAAGGCTACTATGACAGATAGTACCAACGTAAAGAACATGAAGAAGATTTTACCTTATTTATAATTTTGTGATTTTATAAGTAAGTTTGGGAAACATTTCTGCACAGGATTCGCGAGAATCCTCATCGTTTAGGAGGAGATAGATATGGCAAGAATTAAAGGCGGTATGAACGCTAAGAGAAAGCACAACAAAGTGTTAAAGCTGGCAAAGGGTTACAGAGGAGCCAGATCTAAGCAGTATAGAGTAGCAAAGCAGTCTGTTATGAGAGCATTAACAAGCTCTTACGCAGGAAGAAAGCAGAGAAAGAGACAGTTCAGACAGCTGTGGATCACCCGTATCAACGCAGCAGCTAGAATGAACGGTCTGTCTTACAGCAAGTTTATGTATGGTTTAAAGAGCGCTGACATCCAGTTAGACAGAAAGATTCTGGCTGATATGGCTGTTAATGATCCAGCTGGATTTGCAAAGCTGGCTGAGACTGCAAAGAGCAAGCTTGCTTAATTAGCAGTTGATCAAACCGCATATTGTGTATAAAAATTCAGGGAGAGCTTTGGCTCTCCCTTTTTGTGATGCTTTTGTGAAAATTACTTACTTTTCGCTCGTTTTTTTATATTATTTGTGGAATATGAAAGGTTGATTTCAAATCCAAAGCTATGATATACTTCTATTGAATATACTTACAATTCACGCGTTTTGTGAAGGGTAATTACAAATCAAAGGAGAATGATATGAGCGTCAGAAGAATCTTCGCGGAGAAGAAGGAACCTTATGCAGTAAAAGCACAGGAGCTTATGGAAGAGATGAGCAGCTATCTTGACATTCACGATGCCAAGAAGGTGCGTGTGCTGATCCGTTATGATGTTGAAAACCTTTCGGATGAGACTTATGAAAAGTTTGCAGGAAAACAGCAGACCGCAAAAGAACAGTTTCCAACTGCAAAGCTGGACATCTTATTTATGAGGGCACCTTCCCTCATGAGAAGGATGATATTATTTTTTCAGTAGAGTATCTTCCGGGACAGTTTGATCAGAGAGCAGACTCGGCAGAGCAGTGTGTAAAGCTGTTAAAGGAAGATGAACAGCCGATTATCCGTTCAGCAACCACATATGTGATCAGCGGTGCACTTACAAGTGAGGAAGTTGCTAAGCTGAAGAATCACTGTATTAACCCAGTTGATTCAAGAGAAGCATCGGAGGAAATTCCGCAGACACTGAACATGGTACATCCAGAGCCAGAAGATGTAAAAATTCTGGAAGGCTTTTCCAAGATGAATGAGAAGGATCTGAAGGCGCTCTATGATTCCTTTGGTCTTGCTATGACCTTTAAGGATTTCCTTCACATCCAGAAGTATTTCCACGATGAGGAAAAGCGTGATCCGTCCATGACTGAAATTCGTGTACTTGATACATACTGGTCTGATCATTGCCGTCATACAACCTTCCAGACAGAGTTAAAGAACGTTACATTTGAGGAAGGATATTATCGTCCGGTAATCGAGAAGACATACGATGAGTATGAGACTGCTCATAAAACATTGTTTGAAGGCAGAAATGACAAATTTATCAGTCTGATGGATCTGGCTCTTATGGGTATGCGTCAGTTGAAGAAGCAGGGAAAGCTTCAGGATCAGGAAGAAAGTGATGAGATCAATGCATGTTCTATCGTAGTACCTATTAAGGTAGACGGTAAGGAAGAAGAGTGGCTGATCAACTTTAAGAATGAGACACATAACCATCCTACTGAGATTGAGCCATTTGGAGGCGCTGCAACATGTCTTGGCGGTGCAATCCGTGACCCGCTGTCAGGTCGTACCTATGTTTATCAGGCAATGCGTGTGACTGGTGCTGCAGACCCGACACGTCCTCTTTCTGAGACACTTCCTGGAAAACTTCCTCAGAAGAAGCTTGTTCGTACAGCAGCAGCTGGTTATAGCTCTTATGGAAATCAGATTGGTCTTGCAACTGGTTATGTAAAGGAAATTTATCATCCAAATTATGTGGCAAAGCGTATGGAGATCGGTGCTGTTATGGGTGCAGCTCCAAGACGTGCCGTTATCCGTGAAAATTCTGATCCGGGCGATATCATCATTCTGTTAGGTGGAAGAACCGGACGTGATGGCTGTGGCGGTGCAACA
>ENA-OURQ01001908-OURQ01001908.1-human-gut-metagenome-genome-assembly--contig:-NODE-1908-length-16597-cov-10.264781_pt1 | contig 16597 bp, 12 predicted proteins | sample MGYA00242105_ERZ508999 | MGnify/ENA primary metagenome ERZ508999 (study PRJEB26280, sample SAMEA2338771) | human gut metagenome | biome: human gut; feature: human-associated habitat; material: faeces...
AGGTAGAAAATATCAGCTCCCGCTATTTTTCGCTTTTTTCCTTGAAAATCCCGTCCGTACGTAGTATAATATCCTTTTGGAAATACGTTATTTAAAGAAAAGAAAAAATTCAAAAAGAACAGAGGTCTTTTTAATATGCAGACTCTTCTTGCTTTGTCCATTGCTCTCCTCGCGGGTCTTATGCTCTCCAGACTTACTAAAATCTGGAACCTTCCCGCAGTCACCGCTTACCTCGTCGCAGGTATCCTCATCGGTCCCTACTGCCTCGGCAGACTCGGTATCCCAGGAATAGGCTTTACCTCCTCCGACGACGTTTCATCCTACGCCATCATCAGCAACGTCGCACTCGGTTTCATCGCCGTCGCTATGGGTAACGAGTTCCGTCTCTCGGAGCTGAAAAAAACCGGTAAGCAAGCCGTCGTCGTCGCGTGAAATATGTCCGGTGGTCTGCTCCGTAGAAAAATCAGCTTGTCCTGCGTCCTGTCTCTTCCCCTTGGAAAGGGGGAGCAGACGGATCTGCTGCAGGGTTGTGCGGTCGGGCGAAAGCTTAAGCGTCAGGACGCCGCACTTTTCCCAGTAGCAGAGGGCGCGCAGAATGTCCTTTTCCGTATGATTAAAGCGGTCTGCCATGTCCGAAATGCTGACAGGATCGCCTGCCTGCAGACGGCGCACGAGAAAAAGATACACCTTTAACTGTGCATCGTTGGCATCTTTTAAATATTCATCGATAAAAACGTTGGAAAGGACGGTAGCATCCGCTGCCCCGCCGCACAAAAAAATCTCACTCATACTAGTATTCCCGGTTCTTTGTAAAAATTGCTGCAGTTTGTCTGCGTCCTGCAGACTGTGGAAAACTTTTCAATTCCTTTTGGCAAGCCCCATTTTAACACAGACATTTTAAAAAGGAAACAGGAAGTTTCCGGCTCAGGGCTGATAAACACTGGGGTTTTCGTGGATGTGGATAATGTGGAAAATGTGTAAAAGATTGTCAAAGGCGCAGAAATATCATCTTTTTTTGGAAAAAAATATCCACAGCCAGAGAGGAAAGTTTTCCACGTTCTGGCTGTGGATAATGTGGATAAGTTATCTGGAAAGCAGGTTTTCGCCGATATTTACAACATCTCCGGCTCCCATAGTTATCAACAGGTCCCCGTTGATACAATTTTTTAAAACGAAGTCTTCAATTTCCTCGAATGTATGGAAATAAAAACATTCTTTACCCTCTTTCTGTACCAGAGCCTGCAGATCGGCAGAGCTGATGCCGAGGGTGTCGGTTTCACGGGCGGCGTAGATATCTGCGAGGATGACCTTATCCGCCAGCGCGAGGGACTTGGCAAACTGAGGTAAAAACGCTTTCGTTCTGGTGTAGGTGTGAGGCTGGAAAATGCACCAGAGCGTCTTGTGCGGATAATTGAGCGCAGCGTGCAGGGTAGCGGCGATTTCGGTCGGGTGGTGTGCGTAATCGTCCACAATTGTTACACCGTTTATCGTTCCTTTATATTCGAATCTGCGGTCAGTCCCGCGGAAGTTCAGCAGCGCTTCCGCGGTATCCCGATAATCGATGCTAAGCAGATCGGACAGGGCGACTGCAGCGAGGGCGTTGGAGATATTGTGCTCCCCGGGAACGCCGAGCGTAAGCTGTCTGGTCTGACCGTTTAAGCTGTGCACGGTAAAGGTTGCGTCCGCTGTTTTATTATAGGAAATATCGGAGGGATAATAGTCGGAAGCAGAGGTTGTACCGAACGTAACGACGCGGCATGCCAGCCCCTCTGTGATCTCCTGCCAGTTTTCGATGTCGCCGTTGATAAACAGCGTGCCGTCCGCAGGCAGAAGCTGTGCAAATTTGCGGAACGAAGCACGGATATCTGCCAGGTCTTTAAAGAAGTCCAAATGGTCTTCTTCGATATTCAAGATGATGCCGATTTTCGGGAAAAAGTTTAAAAAGCTGTTGGTATATTCGCATGCCTCTGCGACGAACAGACCGGAGTGGCCGACGCGGATATTGCCGTGGATGGATTTCAAAATGCCGCCGATAGAAAGGGTCGGGTCGGTATTTGCCTGCAGCAGAATCTCGGAAATCATGGAAGTGGTGGTCGTTTTGCCATGGGTGCCGCTGACAGCGATCGGCGTGTCGTAGTTTTTCATCAGCTGTCCGAGAAATTCCGCTCTGGACAGCATGGGAAGCTGCAGCTCTTTGGCACGGGAAAATTCCTGATTGTCTGCATGTACTGCGGCGGTGTATACGACGAGGTCGATGTCGTCTGTGATGTTTTCCGCTTTCTGGGGCTTGCCATAGTTGACGTGTGCGCCGCTTTTTTCGAGGTGCTCGGTCAGGGCAGAGCGGTTCCAGTCGGAGCCGGATACGGTAAAGCCCTCGGATAAAAGAATTTCGGCGAGGCCGGACATGCTGATGCCGCCGATGCCGATAAAATAAACGTGAATTGGATGGTTAAAATCTACCTGATACATAAAGAATCTCCATTTCTGAATTGGAATACTGTACTGGGTCAATTGTAGCGCAAACTCTCTGAAAAAACAAATAGAAACTTCGGCGTCGTCTGCAGCGTTTTTTTTCTTCGACAAAATAACAATGTGTTATCGGTTGACAAAACATACCGGAAAAGACGAAAAAGGACATTTTGTGAATAATTAAAGAAGGAAATGGGAGCGATAGCTTGAGAAAATTGAATATTTTGAATAAAAACATAAACCTACTAATTTGATTTGTGTCTATATTTCACAAGAAAAAAGGTCGAAAAGGGCGTGCAAATGTAAAATTATTATTCACTTTTACAGATGCGTGTGATATACTTTTCTTAAGCCCGGCGACAGCCGTGGGAAAGTTGATAGAAACAACGAGGTGAGGACATGATTAAGAAGGAAATGATTGCCATGTTACTGGCAGGCGGGCAGGGAAGCCGACTGGGCGTGCTGACTGCAAAGGTAGCCAAGCCTGCAGTTTCATTTGGCGGAAAATATCGGATCATTGATTTCCCATTAAGCAACTGTATCAATTCTAGTGTTGATACAGTCGGTGTATTGACACAGTATCAGCCTCTGCGGCTGAATACGCATATTGGGATCGGTATTCCGTGGGATCTGGACAGGAATATCGGGGGTGTTACTGTTCTGCCTCCTTATGAAAAAAATGAAAACAGCGAATGGTACACCGGTACAGCAAACGCGATCTATCAGAATATCGAATATATGGAGGGCTTTAACCCGGAATATGTGCTGATTCTTTCCGGCGACCATATTTACAAGATGGATTATGAAGTGATGCTGGATTTCCACAAGCAGAACGGTTCAGAGTGTACGATCGCCGTTATGCCGGTTCCGATGGAAGAAGCCAAGCGCTTCGGTATCATGATCACCGATGAGAACAAGCGGATCGTGGATTTTGAGGAGAAGCCTGCCAACCCGCGCAGTAACCTTGCATCCATGGGTATTTACATATTTAACTGGAAAACGCTGAAGCAGGCACTGATCGATAATGCAGATCAGCCAAACCTGGATTTTGGCAAGCATGTCATCCCTTATTGTCATAAAAACGGCGCCCCGATGTATGCATATGAATTTAACGGTTACTGGAAAGATGTCGGAACCCTGACCTCCTACTGGGAAGCGAATATGGAGCTGATCGATGTTGTTCCGGAGTTTAATCTTTATGAAGAATACTGGAAGATTTATACAAAAAGCGAGATCCTGCCTCCTCAGTACGTTGCAAAGGGCGGTGTGATCGAACGCAGTATTGTCGGAGAAGGCTCTGAGATTTACGGACAGGTTTATAACTCTGTAATCGGCTGCGGTGTTACGATCGGTAAAGATACGGTTGTGCGTGACTCCATTATCATGAACAATACAGAGATTGAAGCGAGCTGTGAGCTTAGCAAGGCAATCGTAGCGGAAAACACGAAGATCGGTGATCACGTCAGACTGGGCGTCGGGGAGGAAGCACCGAACGATACTGCACCGCATATTTACTGCGACGGTATTGTCACTGTTGGTGAGAAGAGCGTTGTGCCTGCCAATGTATCTGTAGGCAAGAATTCCGTTGTATTCGGCATTACGACAGCAGACGATTATCCGGATGGATATCTGGCAAGCGGCAAAACATTGATTAAGGCAGGTGACAAACAGTGAGAGCAATCGGTATCATTTTAGCAGGCGGCAATAACCGCAAGATGAGAGAACTGTCCCAGAAGCGCGCGATCGGCGCGATGCCGGTGGCAGGCAGCTACAGAAGTATTGATTTTGCGCTGAGCAACATGACGAACTCTCATATCCAGAGAGTCGGCGTGCTGACCCAGTATAACGCCAGAAGCTTAAATGCACATTTAAGCTCCTCCAAATGGTGGGATTTCGGAAGAAAACAGGGTGGATTGTTTCTGTTTACTCCTGCGGTAACCGCAGAGAACAGCTCCTGGTATAGAGGCACGGCAGATGCCATTTATCAGAACCTCTCCTTCTTAAAAAACAGCCATGAGCCCTATGTAGTTATTACCTCCGGCGATTGTGTATACAAGATGGACTACAACAAAGTCCTGGAATATCATATTTCCAAAAAAGCGGATGTGACCGTTGTCTGCAAGGACATGCCGGCAAATGTAAACGTAGAGCGGTTCGGTACCATCAAGATGAACGAGGAAAGCCGGATCGAAGAGTTTGAAGAGAAGCCGATTGAGGCACGCTCCAATACCATTTCCTGTGGTATTTATGTTATCCGCAGACGTCTCCTGATTGATATGATCGAGCGCTGTGCAATGGAAGACCGTTATGATTTTGTAAAGGATATTCTGATCCGTTACAAAAATCAGAAACGGATCTTCGGATATAAGATCAAAGATTACTGGAAGAATATTGCAACGGTGGAAGACTATTTCGATGCCAATATGGACTTCTTAAAACCGGAGATCCGTAATTATTTTTTCAAACAGTATCCGGATATTTATTCAAAGGTTGACGATTTACCGCCTGCAAAGTATAATGTTGGAGCGAAGGTTGAGAACAGCCTGATTTCCAGCGGCTGTATTGTCAACGGCACGGTAGAGGATTCCGTAATCTTCAAAAAATCCTTTATCGGAAACAACTGTTACATCAAGAATTCCATTATTTTGAATGACGTATATATCGGCGATAACACGCACATCGAGAACTGTATCGTAGAAAGCCGGGATACGATCCGTGCAAATTCCTTCTATCGCGGAGAAGATGAAATCAAGATTGTAATAGAGAAAAACGACAGATACATTATCTGAAACGCTAGGGGGAATAAGTTATGACGATTACCGATGTAAGGGTTCGGAAAATTGCCAAAGAAGGTAAAATGAAAGCGATTGTATCCATTACCGTGGACGACGAGTTTGTGGTGCATGATATTAAAGTGATCGAGGGCGATAAGGGACTGTTCATTGCGATGCCGAGCAAGCGCAGTGCAGATGGGGAATACCGCGATATCGCCCATCCCATCAGCCAGGGAACCCGGGAAAAGATCCAGGGAATTATTTTGGAAGCATACAATACGGCATTGGAAGAACCGATTGCATAACTTCTTAAATAAATACAGAAAATAAATACAGACTACAACAGACAGTCCCGGTGCAGCGATGTACCGGGACTGTTTTCCTGACCGGATATCCGGTTAGAAAAGCCATCTGTATGTCGCCGCAGATGGAAAGGGCAGCAGGGTACATTCTCACTTGCCCGAGCGGGGGAAACTGTGCTAACATGAAAGCACAACAGACAGCGCCTGCAAAAGCAGAAAAGGGCAGGCAGAAGCAGGAAGGAAACGGACAGAACATGTATGTAATTGCAGGACTTGGAAACCCGAAAAAAGAATACGATAATACAAGGCATAATATCGGCTTTTCCGTCATAGATATGCTGGCAGATAAGACCGGAATTTCTGTAAACACGGCAAAGCACAAGGGACTTTTGGGTGCAGGCTATTTAAACGGGCAGAAAATAATTCTGGTAAAGCCGCTGACTTATATGAACCTGAGCGGCGAATGTATCCGGGAAGTGCTGGATTATTATAAGGTAGACGGCAGCACGAACCTGATCGTAATTCACGACGATATCAGCCTGGAGCCTGGCATCATCCGGGTGCGCAAAAAAGGCAGCGCGGGTGGTCATAACGGTTTGAAGAATATTATTCAGCATCTTGGAAAAGATCAGTTTGTGCGGATTAAGGTCGGCGTCGGGGAAAAACCGGCAGGCTACGACCTTGCGGACTATGTGCTGGGACATTTTGATCGGGAGGAGCAGGTGCTGATGAAGCAGGTTTCGGAGGAAGTCTGTGAAGCGGTGCAGATGATTCTGGAAAAAGGTCCGGATGCAGCGATGAACGTGTATAACGGGCGAAAAGTGGAGAAGGCATAGCATGAAGGTATTGACAGCTCCGCTTTGGGAATTGGCGGAGTTTGAAGAGGGAAAAGCACTTCTGGACAGAGGAAAAGGGCATGTTGCCTTTTCCGGGCTGTATGATTCCCAGAAGCTTCATATGGTATATGGATTGAGCGATGGTTTTACACAGAAAATCATCGTTACTTTCAGTGATAAAAGAGCGCGGGAAATCGGTGCAGAATATGGGTTTTACGACCGCAGGACGATGGTGTATCCGGGCAAGGATCTGATCTTTTATCAGGCGGATGTTTCCGGCGGCGATCTGGTGCGGGAGCGGATGCGTGTGCTGCGCGCGCTGCTCGAAAAGCGTCCGGTTACGATCGTAACGACGATGTCCGCGTTGATGATGCCGCAGACGCCGCTTTCCGGGATTGTGTCAAGAATACTGCATTTCGATAAAAAATCAACGGTAGACGAGAGGAAGCTTTCCGCTCAGCTGGTGGAAATGGGTTATGAAAAGAGCCCGCAGGTAGAGGAACCGGGACAGTTTTCCATTCGCGGCGGAATTATTGATATTTTCGATATGACGGAAGAAAATCCGTATCGAATCGAGCTGTGGGGAGACAGCGTAGAGTCGATTCGAAGCTTTGACGTGCTGTCCCAGCGTTCGGTGGAAAATCTGGATGAGATTGCGATTTATCCGGCAACGGAGCTGATGCTTTCGGAGGCGCGCAGGCAGGACGGATTTGCGAGAATCAAAAAAGAGACGAAGCAATATGCCAAAAAATTGCGGGAGCAGGGCAATCCGGAGGCAGCGCACCGGATTGAGACGCAGATCAAAGAGATCGAAGAGTCTGCGCAGGAGTTTGGCAGTGTAGTTAATCTGGAAAGTTTCGTGCATTATTTTTACCCGCAGACAGAGTCCTTTCTGGAATTTTTTAATCCTGAGACAACAGCAGTTTTTCTGGATGAGCCGCAGCATCTGTCGGAGACGGCGAACGCGCTTGAAACAGAATTTCGGGAGAGCATGACCGGACGTCTGGAGAAAGGCTATATCCTGCCGGGACAGGCGCAGCTTTTGTATCCCGAAAAGGAAATTGCAGGGAAGCTGTCGCAGTATCGGGCAGCGTCACTCGCCGCACTGGATGCAAAGAGCAGCCTGTTTAAGCCGGATCGCAGGTTTGAGATCACGGTGCGCAGCATGCCGTCCTATAACAACAGTTTTGAAGCTCTGTTAAAGGACTTAAAACGTTACAAGAAAAATGGCAGCAGGGTGCTTTTGTTATGTGCATCCCGGACCCGGGCGAAGCGTCTGGCAGCCGATCTGCGGGAGCAGGAGCTGAGCGCCTTTTACAGCGAAGACCCTGACCGGGAGGTTTTACCCGGCGAGACAGAGCTTTTTTACGGACATGTGGAAAAGGGTTTTGAATATCCGATGCTGAAATTCACGGTCATTTCGGAGGGGGATATTTTTGGTGCGCCCAAAAAGAAAAAGCGGAAAATTCAGCGCTATGAGGGCACGAAAATCCGCGATTTCGGAGAGCTGAAGGTCGGGGATTATGTCGTACATGAGACGCACGGTCTCGGTATTTATCAGGGCATCGAGAAGGTTGAGATGGAGGGAACGGTCCGGGATTACATGAAAATTTCGTACCGGGACGGAGGAAACCTCTATGTGCTGGCAACCGGTCTGGACGCGATTCAGAAGTATGCATCCGCCGATGCAGCGAAAAAGCCGAAGTTAAACAAGCTCGGAACGCAGGAGTGGCACAAGACCAAGACCCGTGTCCGGGCGGCAGTGGATGAGGTCGCAAAGGATCTGGTGGAGCTGTATGCGGCGCGCCAGAACGGGAAGGGCTACGCTTTTTCGGAGGATACGGTCTGGCAGCGGGAGTTTGAAGAAATGTTCCCGTTTGAGGAAACGGATGACCAGCTGATGGCAATTGCGGCGACGAAGCGGGACATGGAGAGCAACAAAATCATGGATCGCCTGATCTGCGGGGACGTTGGCTATGGCAAAACCGAGGTTGCAATCCGCGCAGCGTTTAAGGCGGTGCAGGACGGCAAGCAGGTTGTTTTTCTGGTGCCGACGACGATTCTGGCGCAGCAGCATTACAATACGTTTGTGCAGCGGATGAAGGATTATCCGATCCGGATTGAGCAGATGTCGCGGTTTCGGACGCCTGCGCAGCAGAAAAAGGTGATCGAGGATCTCAAAAAAGGTCTGGTGGATATCGTGATCGGGACGCATCGCGTGCTTTCGTCGGATATGCAATATAAGGATCTTGGTCTTTTGATGATTGACGAGGAGCAGCGCTTTGGCGTGACCCATAAGGAAAAGATCAAGAAAATGAAAGAGAACGTGGATGTGCTGACCCTGACGGCAACGCCGATTCCACGGACCCTGCATATGTCTCTGGTCGGTATCCGCGATATGAGCGTGCTGGAGGAAGCGCCGGAGGAACGTCAGCCGATCCAGACCTATGTGATGGAATATAATGAAGAAATGGTGCGTGAGGCGATCACCCGTGAGCTGTCCCGGAATGGTCAGGTGTATTATGTATACAACCGCGTCAATACGATTGCAGATATGGCAGCAAAGATTGGGGAAATGGTGCCGGATGCGAATGTGGCATTTGCACACGGACAGATGTCGGAGAGAGAGCTGGAAAAAATCATGTTTAGCTTTATCAACGGCGAAATCGACATCCTGGTTGCGACGACGATCATCGAAACCGGACTGGACATTTCCAACGTCAACACGATCATCATCCACGATTCTGACCGAATGGGATTGTCCCAGCTGTATCAGCTGCGCGGACGTGTCGGGCGCTCGAACCGGACGGCTTATGCATTTTTGATGTATAAGCGGGACAAGGTGCTGCGGGAAATTGCAGAAAAGCGTTTGGCGGCGATCCGGGAGTTTACCGATCTGGGCAGCGGTTTTAAGATTGCGATGAAGGATTTGGAGATCCGCGGCGCGGGCAACCTTTTGGGAGAGCGTCAGCACGGTCATATGGAAGCGGTTGGCTATGATTTATATTGTAAAATGTTGAACGAAGCGGTAAAGAATTTAAAGGGCGAGGACACTGCACCGGACTTTCTTACGACGGTGGAGCTGGAGGTGGACGCTTATATTCCGGCTTCTTACATTGTCAATGAGCAGCAGAAGCTCGACATTTACAAGCGAATCGCCGGCGTGGAGACGGAAAGCGAGAGTGCAGAGATGAAAGAAGAGCTGCTCGACCGCTTCGGAACCGTGCCGAAGTCCGTAGACAATTTACTGCGGATTGCGCTTTTGCGGGCGCAGGCGCACAAGCTTTATATTATGGAAGTCAAGGGGCGTCCGGGGGAGCTGCGCTTTGTATACAGACCGGACGCACGGGTGCACGGGGAAAATATCCCGATGCTTTTCGAACAATATGGGAACAGTTTAAAGTTTTTACCTCAGGGGAATCCGGTCTTTACTTATCAGTTCAAAAGGAGTAATGTAGTGGAGAAAAACTCTGAAGACCTGCTTTCGCAGGCGGAACAGATGATAAAAGATATGCAGCGCTGCCTGCTTTAAGGGGCAGCACCGGATCAAAGGAGGAAATTAAAACTTGAAAATCGTAACACAGGTAGGAATTATCTTTTCGATTTGCTGGATTTCTCAGATTATCGAAAAGTTTCTTCCGTTTTCTTTCCCAGCGAGCGTGATCGGCATGATTTTGCTGTTCATTCTGTTGTGCGTACATATTCTGAAGGTAGACCATATCCGCGAAAAATCGGATTTTCTGCTGGAAAATATGGCATTCTTTTTTATCCCGGCGGGAGTCAGCATCATCAACTATTTTGACGTCCTGAAAAACTGGGTGGTGCAGCTGATCGTGATCTGCGTGGTGAGTACGGTGGTGACATTTGCAGTGACGGCATACAGCATGAAGCTCGCGCTGTATTTGATGCAGAAAAAGAAAAGCGGGAGGGCAAAAGAATGATGCATGAACTGTTTATGTCTCCGTTTTTCGGAATCGGGCTGAGCATCGCGGCGTTCTGGGTTGGAACCTGGATCCGCAAAAAGACCGGATTGGTGCTGTGCAATCCCCTTGTGCTTGCAATTGTGATCGTATCCGGCGTTTTACTGATCTTTAAAATTCCGTATGAGGAATATAATGAAGGCGGAGCGCTTATCAACATGTTCCTCGCACCTGCAACGGCATGTCTTGCAGTTTCGATCTACACGCGGGCAGAGCTGTTAAAGAAAAACTGGCTTCCCATCGTAGTCGGTGCGTCCTGCGGATCTCTTGCATCGATGGGGAGCGTGCTGCTGATGTGTAAGCTGTTTGGCATGGACGAGGCGATGACAGTCTCGCTCATTCCGAAGTCCGTTACGACACCCATCGCAGTCAGCGTTGCAGAGGGACACGGAGGAATGGTGCCCATTACCGTTGTTGCGGTTATTTTTACCGGCATTCTGGGAAGCATTTTTGCACCGACACTGATCAGACTTTTCCGGGTAAACGATCCGATGATCGCCGGAATTTCCATCGGCGCATGCTCCCACGCGGTGGGAACATCCAAGGCGATTGAGTTGGGAGAAACAGAGGGCGCCATGAGCGGACTGGCGATCGGTGTCTGCGGTATCCTTACCGTACTGTTTTCGATGATTTTGATGCATTAAAGCTGGCTGCGCCGTGCGGTCAAAAACTGAGGCACGGGCATAAAAATTATAGCACGGATGTAAGAACGGCGCAGCGTCAAACTACTGCAGCGCGGGGCACGAAATGGGGGAGAGCATGGAGAAAGTGGAAAAAAGGACAGATCGGATCAAAATGGATGTGATACTGGCGGCAGGCTGTATGCTGCGCCTGTTTTATGTGCTTTTTTCCACGATCTATGACAGACAGTATGATATCGGGATGATCGATCTGGATGCCGGGCATACGGTGACAGGCGGACATCTGGCATATATCCAGTATTTATATGAAAACTGGAAGCTGCCGGATTTTGACCCGACGAGTGTTTATCAGTTCAACCATCCGCCGCTGCACCATTATCTGTGCGCGCTGTGGATGAAGCTTTGCTCTCTTTTTATTTCCAATACGGATGTGCTGGAGGAGTCGATCCAGGTCGTCCCGTTTGTCTGCTCGCTGCTTATTCTCTGGTTCCTTTTGAGGATTGCAGAGCAGTTTGAGCTGACGGAAAAAGCAAAACGCTTTGTGATGCTGCTGTTTTGCTTCCATCCGGCGCTGGTGCTGCTTTCCGGAAGCGTGAACAACGATTGTATGAGCCTGATGTTTACGGTGATGTGCGTGTACTATACAATTTTGTGGAGCCGCTTTCCGACGGCGCATAACATCTTAAAGCTGGCGGTTTCTATCGCGCTTGGTATGTTGACAAAACAGAGTGTCGCGCAGATGGCCTTTCCGATCGCGGCGGTGATGCTCTGGATGCTGGTAAGAAGTCTGGACAATGGACGAGATTACGGGGGGCGCAGCGTAGAGAGCACCCGAAATGCTGCAATTCCCGTCGTCCCGATAAAGAAGCTGCTCGGTCAGTACGTTCTGTTTGGTGTAGTTTCGATTCCCCTTGGCATGAGCTTTTATATCCGAAATAGGATTCAGTTCCATATGCCCCTCGTGTGGATTTATACGCTGCCGGAGGATTCCTGGCAGTACACCGGAAATGTCCCGGTTTTGAACCGTTTCCTGTTCCCGGTGCCATCGGAAATGTTGGACAACTTACGTCAGTTTAAGCTGGGCTGCGGCTATAATGTATGGATGCAGATCATCCGTACCTCAGTGCTGGGTGAATGGGATATGGCGGACGTCGGACGCAGTGTAAAGGTGCTGGCAGTGCTTTTGATGCTGGTCGGTGCGCTGCTGGCGCTGGCGGCATGGATGGCGTTTATTCGCGTATTTGTCGTTCGGGCAAAGCGCTGCGGCATCGATTCTGCGAGCCGGATTTTATTTGTGGTTGGCTATTTTGTGCATCTGCTCCTGTATCTGAAGTTTGCCTATGACTATCCGCAGGAATGCAGCATGCATTTTCGATATATGGAAATCGAGCTGCTGTTTCCGGCGATTGCGCTGGCATTTATCTGGCAGGAGGGCACGAAAGATCAGCTTGAGATGCGGCGCAGGGAGGGCGGTGCGACCGGGCATCCGGCGGTGAAAAGAGCAATATCGCAGGTGCTTTTTGTACTGCTGCTGGCATTTTGCATGTTGAGCACGGCGATGACGGCAGTGTGGTGTCTGCTTTAAGGAAGATAGAGTACGGAGAAATCTGAATGGAAAATCGGACAGACCAAAGAGTATTCTGGCATGGAAAACTGAAAAAAGAATCCCGTAAAACATGGCAGGCAACGGCGCTTACTGCACTTTGCAGTGTGGCGCTGTTTTGCCTGCTTTTTTCTTATAAAAAAATGTATCCCTTCGGGGATGGATCAGTGGCGATCACGGATTTATATTCCCAGTATCTGCCGCTTTTGTATCATTTTTATGATGTTGTGACAAGACAGAAAAATCTGTTTCTGGACTTCAGCGTTTCCGGCGGGGCGAATCTGTATGCGGATACGATCAATGAGGTGCTCAATCCGTTTAACTATGTTTTGCTATTGTTTGGGCGGGACAGAATTTATCAGGCGGTCAATGTGCTGGTGCTGCTTTACAGCACTGCATCTGCGGTTACAGCGCATATTTTTCTGGAAAAAACAGCATCGGGCAGACGCTTTCAGAATGTAGCGCTCGCCCTTTGCTACGCATGCTGCGGGTACATGGCGTATAACTATCAGATCATCAAGTGGATGATTTTCCCGGTGATTTTTCCGCTGTTTTGCCTGGCGCTTTTGCGTTTGCTGCGGGAGAAAAAGGGCGGCTGGTACACTGTTTTGCTCGCATGGCAGCTGATGTTGTCCATTCAGCTCGGGTTTATGACGCTTCTGTTTTCACTTTTTGCCGGGGCGATCTGGCTCTATACCTGTGAGAGAAAAGAAAACCGTACCCGAAAAATGGGGTGTATGGGAATTGATACCCTGATCGGGATTTGTATTTCGGCGGCGGTTCTGCTCCCGTCTGCGATTCTGCTTTTGCAGTCCGCGCGTTCCGGGGAAAATCTGTCCTATTTCGGTGTGATGAAACGGCATGGTTTGGATGATTTGTTTGAGAGGCTGTTCCAGATTGCAAATCCGGTACTGATGGGGCTTCTGTTTGCTTCGGGATGTTTCCGGAAACGCAAAAGGCGCAGCGCTGCGGAACAAGAAACGCACAGCGCTGCAGAACGGTTCTGGCTGTATCTGACGGGATTTTTGTGGCTGACGGTATTGCTGGAACCGGCTAACCTCCTGTGGCATATGGGGTCCTATGTGTGCTTCCCGGTGCGCTATGGGTACATGGCGGTGCTGAGCATGGCGGCACTTGTGGCGGTGAGAAAGGAGCGCGATGCGGATGATTTTCATACAGAAAATGTCTGCAAACATCCGGCAGGTCTCCGCCTGCGCTGTGTGCTCCTGCTGGTTGCTTCGGCTGTATCTGCATTGGGCGCTGTATGCCTGACACTCATTTGGGAAAAGCGTCTGGTGCAGGCGTTTTCCTCGCTGGCGATCAGCAAGGTGTGTCCGAAAGAAACCGCTGTGACAGCGGTTGTATTGCTGCTTGTTGGAGTATCGGCGTGGTGCGGACAAAAGGTGCTGCATGCAAAGACCTCCGGGGAAAAAACAGGAGGGGCAGGGTTCCCGGGAATGGCGGTGCTTGGAGCACTTGTTGGCGGCTTTTGTGTGTATACAATGATTTTACTGCCGCCAGATTATGCGGTTCGACAGGAAAATGAAGCGGCGTACCGACAGATGACAGAAATTGCAAAGCAGGCGGAGAATGAAAACGCTGCATCCGCAGAGCCTTCGTGGCTGCTTGCGCGCGAGGCAGATCGGGACGATCTTCCGATCAACGCTGCATTGGTGGACCGGAAAGGCTCGATCAGCGGATACTTTCCGACCGAAAGCAAACAGACAAAGGCGGTTTTGGAAAGTCTCGGTTATCTTGCACCCTGGGTTTCGGTGCGTGCCGTCGGCGGAACGGAAATTTCCGATACAATGCTGCGCAATGCGTTTGTATTCTCAAAGGAAGCTTTGAGGCAGTCGGGCAGCGGCAGCGTACTTTCCAATCAGCGTGCCTGGGCAGAGCTTCTGTCTGCAGAGGATGTTGAAACGAAACATCGACAGACTTCTGAAGAAGAGCAGAGCGTGGATGTGACGACCGGTTCGAAAGAGTATACGAATATCATGGAAGTTTTCCCGGCTCAGGAGCTTGTTTTGGAGGATGGAACGCTTTGTATTTCTGTGACGGACAAGCAGCTTTTGTATCTGGATGCAGGAAGAAGCGCGGATGAAATTTTTGTTTCAGTCAACGGTGAGCAGGTTGAAATTCCGGAGAAAAACCAGATGGCGAGTGCACATCGGCTGATTTGGTTGGGAACTTTTGAAGCGCAGGAGGTGATGATTTCTGTTACCGACCGGATGGGGACGCTGGTCGCAGCACAGGAGATGGAGCTTGGTGCGCTGCATGAGAATGCATGGCAGGCGGCGTTGCAGTCAGGAACCGCCAGAATCCTGCAGCCGTCAGAATGTTCCATTTCAGAGCGCAATGCACAAATTCATGTGAGTGTGTCTGCGGCAGAGGGAGAAACGTTGTTTGTTCCGTTCGTTGCGATAGACGGATGGAAGTGTATACAAAACGGAAAAGCTGTGGATATCGAGCCAATACTTGGCGGCTTTCTGGGGATAACATTGGCAGAGGGCGAAAATGAAGTTGTATTTTCGTTTGAGGAACCGGGACTGAAAGCTGGGGTTGGCATCAGTATTTTGGGGTTTGCATTCCTGTTGATTTTGTTTTTTGCGAGGCAAAAAGCTGAGGCGGGATGGAAAATTGCAGCAGAGCAGAAGGGAAAGGCTGAAAAATGCTTCGGTATGCTGTATCGGCTGCTGTTGGTAGTCTTTTTTGCAGGAATCTATGTGGTTCCCACGATTGGAATGGTCGTTTCTCTGACGGGAAAAATCGTGATGAAATTTTTCGGATAGTAGATAGAAATCGGACTGGAAAGGTTCTGGGATGGCATGAAAGAGAAAAAAACGGGAAAAGACAGCGGAAGGTTGCTGCACGCGGATCACAGACTGGAAGATGGAAAATCTGCAGGCGACAAATCGGTGGGCAGGCGGCATGCCAATGGCAGGCACGCAGTCCGTGTGTCAAAATTCCTTCAGGTTGCAGTGCTTGCTGCAGGAGTGCTTGGAATGTCAGCTGCTTCTCAAAGCATGACAGAAATTTCTGAGAAAGAGCAGCCGTTATGGCAGGTATGGAGTGCGGAAGAATGTGACGCCGGATTGACGGTAGAAACCGTTGGGGAAAATCTGATTTTACAGAAAAAAGCGAAGCTGACAGCGGACAGCGAGGAAGGCAAGGACTTTCGGGCGATGTATGCGGGGGACGGAAATCATACGGACGAAACCCTGCGCTGGTCGTCGGAAAACGATTGGGAAAACAACGATCACTGGCTGATGGCGGATTTTGGAGAACCGGTCAGCATCGGTGCAGTTCGGATATACTGGGAACGGACGAATGCGAAAAGCTATGCGCTGGAATATTCTCAGGATAAAGAGAACTGGCAGCAGGCGTCTGTTTTTGAAGAGGCGCCGGAGCAAAAAGAGCAGCAGATTGTGTTGAATGAGCCTGTAGAGGCGCGGTATTTTCGTCTACATGTGACGGACGTTTTGAAAGAGGAAAGCGATTTAAGCCTGTATTATCAGAACGTCTCGGTACAGGAGCTGGAAGTGTACGGACAGTTGGAGGATTGTTTTGTGGTTGAAACACCTGTGATTGAAGCTGGAAGCCGCAGAACGCTGGAGCTCCCAACGGTGCCGGAGCCGTACAGCATTTCCTTTGGCGGTGCGGATTATGATGTGCTGGTAAATATGGACGGAAAAATCACGGACACGATCGCGGATACGCAGGTTGAGCTTGGATTTATTCTGGAAAAAGACGGAGAAATGCAGGAACTGCCGGGAATACAGACAAAGATTCCGGCATCGGAGAGGGTGGAAGTGGACAGAGAACGGAAGGAAGTACCGGAAGCCCTCTCGGCAGGGACCCTTCCAAAGGGCTTCACTGCGATGGAATGGAAGCCCGGGGGCGCGTCCACTGGAGCGGCCCACTCTGACTGGACAACCCGTTTCATCCGGGTCGTGTACCGGGACGAGGAGTTGGAGCGGACGGCACAGCTT
>ENA-OURQ01001939-OURQ01001939.1-human-gut-metagenome-genome-assembly--contig:-NODE-1939-length-16455-cov-3.394085_pt1 | contig 16455 bp, 13 predicted proteins | sample MGYA00242105_ERZ508999 | MGnify/ENA primary metagenome ERZ508999 (study PRJEB26280, sample SAMEA2338771) | human gut metagenome | biome: human gut; feature: human-associated habitat; material: faeces...
TACAAATGTTTTTCCTATTATGGAAAAATATTCTTTTTGTGCTGATACTGTAAGGGAAAGGCATAAGAAACCGGATAGAATAATCTTCTTCATAAATCATGTTCCAAATCATAAATCATATACAAATACTGAAAGTCCCGGTGCAAACTTATCGGAGGCTGGTCGTCAGTCTAACACGTGCTCGGGCATGTCATTTGTCCTTGCAACAAAGTAATATACTGTATTCGTTTCGGTATCTGTGGCATTCATCCCGACGGGGGATATTTCTTTTGTCACCGGACTCTCAACGGGGGCATGCCAATCCCAGCCTAATAATCCTTTTATGGCATAAAACATGGTCTGGCTTGTACCCAATAAGTTGTATTTATATGTTTTTTTGCCTTCAAAGTCTTCATGATAGGTCAATTCCATATATGGGATATTGTTCTCCACAAGGAATTTATAACTGCCTGTATGTCTTAATGTCATCTCTTCATCGTACAGATAGAAGTCTTTATCTTCATTGTTGATTAAGAAAAACTCATCCTCTTGCCGGTAGGGTGGTTTTATCGGATTGGCAACAGCCAGATTCAGGTAACTGTCTACAATCTTGATTTTCAAGTCGACAGTTTCGTTTGCAACTTTGTCCCGAACTTTGATTGCCGTTTCTCCTTTTTGTTTCGGATGTATTTCCAAATTACCCATATCAGCAGGGCTTGATAAATCTACGGTAACTTCCAATATGGAGGGATTTTCTATCTCGACAGCATAGTCTCTATTTCCTCCTCTTATCATGATGTCTTTCGCTCCGACCAAAGGTCGTTCGTAATAGTCTTTTTCAAATGACAAATGATGTATTTCCGTGGTTTCGTTATCATCGTCATTACAGCCCATAAAGCTGAGTGTGTATATCAATAGCAAGAAGGTTTTCCCAAAAAGTTTTGTTTTCATTGTATTCTTTGACTTATAAATTCTGCACTTACGTATATTTTTCCGATAGAGATTGAATATTTCCGTTTCGTTAATATTAATGTCTTCGTCAAATAGACCGAATTCATCGTAACCTGCGTGGAAAGTCCTAATTTGTTCAATGCAGTCAATCCACTGGGAATAATGCGTGCCTTATCCTTTTCAGCAACAGCATAAGCGATTTCCTCTATAGAAGGTCGAAGTATTCCGAACTTATTTCGTGACGGATATAAATAAAGGCCTTGTGAAAGGCGTATGAGTACACCTTCTTTTTCCAGTCGGGAAAGAGCTCGAGTAACCAACCCGTCATTATTCAAATGAGCAAAGTCTTTTACCATATAAAGCTTATTAGAACCGTTTTATCAATGATACTCCGTATCTCCTTTGTCAGTATAGTCTTCATATCTACCATGGTTCCTTTTGCAAAAATACGATATTACTCTTGATACAGTAATAAAATGTCCGAAATTCTTAAAGGAAATCGGACATTACAAGATAGAGTTAACGATATTTATGGGTTAGAATCTAAAGTTATTATCGAGAATTTTAATCAAATTGACCGTTTTCTCCTTGTCAGATAGCCTGCTATCTTCCTCTTAAAAACGGAAAAACATTCTCGAAAGAAACTTGCGAATATGCTTCGAGCGACAGATTCTAAAAGAAAAAGATTTTAATTAATAAAAAACAGGAAAGTAATTTTATTTTACCTTCCTGTTTTTTCATTTTAAGAAATACAATAAACTGTTTTGAAATGATGATTTTTTAATTTAGGATCAGAGTTTAAATTGCTCTCTTAATATATCGAGATAAGTCATTCCATAACCGTTTCCGTATTCCGGATCGGTAGGTTCTATTGCTGAATAGTACGCCCAATCATTGAAAGATTCGAGGAATACGATCCGAGTACCGCCCAAATGTCTTTTTGCAACGTTACACATCGTTCGGAAGGTGTCGGGATTTTTATCCACTATCGGTTGGTTATATTGGTTACCCATATTTATGTAAGCATTACGGGACGGGCTGATCGTCGGTATAAAATCGATCTGGAAATGTGACGCAGCAAACTCTTGGTTATATTTCCAATTCTGATCGATCATTTGAGGATACATGTAAGCACGGTTAAAGTTTCCCTGATCATACATGCTCTTTGTGGTAATCGCATCGACTTTTCCAGCACAATGGAAAACCTCGAAGCGTCCGGTAGGCGCCCAAGCATCTTGCTGTGCTACGATAAATATTTCTTTTCCACAAGCTTCACGAACTGCTGTACGCAATTTATCATAAAGAGCTTTCGAATCTTTCGTATAAATTTTGTGCGGATTAAAGATGACTACCAGAGGTCTCCCGTTTATATGATAGTAGTTGTCATCTCCAAAATAATTTACGGCTATTTGTTCAAAAGCTTTACACATAATGTCTGTCCGTGACATTTTTTCTCCCGTACTGATTGTTTCATCCGGCATATCTTCGATCAGTTTGCTATTGCTCAATCCATTGGTAATATTATTGGGGTTGATGGAAATTGCATATCTCAATCTTCCGTTTTCACGCTGTAATTGTACCGGATTTCCGGTGATTGTCTCTCCTGTATCGTCATCGGTATATTCTGCACCTTTTTTACCTCCGAGAACATCGGTCATTGTCACATTTCCACTATTCAGAAATGTTTTAAGGTCGATTTGTATAGCCGGCAATATAAAGAAGTCGATTCTACCTTGTATCGCCCAATCTACTTGTTGTTGGTATAGCTCTACCGATTCGGGATTTTTGACATCGAAATTCATTTGTTCTGTCAATATCGGTCTCACGTTTGCACCGAGTTGCCCTTTCGATTGATCCCAAGGTTGGGCTAAACGGGCTAATTTACCGTCATCCAAATTTCCTCTTTGATAATAAAATGCACCTACCGGGCAATCTGCCGTTAGTTCGACATTCGGGATCTCATAGTTCAGGAAATGATCTTCGACCGAAGGTCCTCGGTCTTTGTCACAACCGGACAATCCGGCTATTAACCCTAATCCCATTACCAATTTTAAAGTATGATTTATGTAAGTTCTCATAACAAAGTCTATTATTTAGGTTCGTAAGTACTGATAACTGTCGCTTTGTAACCGATATATTTGCGCAATAATTTGCTGCTGGTTACATCCGGATATATTTTTTGGACGTTTTTGATAAATTCTTCTTCTGTATTGCCGTACCATTTTTGTAAATGCCGGCTACTGTAGGCAATAGTCCGGTTCATATAGTTGGCATCAGCATTTTCCAGTAAAGGATTAACCAAAGACATTTTCAAATGAGTTTGAAGGTTGTCTCCTTTGCGTACGTTGTTTATCGGATACGGACTTTGTGTCAATAGGTCTGAAACGGCATTCCAATAGGCGGCAGTGTTATTTGTTATTTCGGACAAAGGATACACATATCTTTCAGGGATAAAGTCGTATGTTCCGTTACTTCCTTCTGTCGTGCTGTTACAGAAAAACGGAGGAAATTTCAATACTCGGGTACGACGTTCGAGACACCAAGCCGAGTATCCGTTGAAATAATCGGCTATATAACGTTGTTTGATAATTTGTTCCAAGTGATTATCAAAATCTCCTTCTCCGTTGATATCTGCATGATAGAGACAGCGGAAGTCGGTCAATCCTTTTCCGTTCGTGTTCCATTTGATACCGTTTTGTTCTTTATATTCTTTTACCGCACTTGTTAATCCGTATTGAGCAAAAGAGGCTTCTATTCCTTCGTAATAATAACCTTCTGCCGATTTAGATCCTATTCCGTACCGTAAAGCAGCTTCTGCTTTCAGAAAACAGGCATCTGCCCAGTTCATAATAACGTGCTTTGCATCCGGTTTGATAAAATCGTAGTTTATCAAGGACCATTGAGTTGCCAATATTCCGGTATAAGGCGATTCATATTTTGTCGTACCGTTCGGTGAGTTCGGATCGATTGCAACTTCCCACCCGCGAGGTAAAATTCCGCTCCGTTCGGGACTCGGCAGGTGTGGAATACGATAAGTTACGGCGATAGAATCCCTAAATCCCGGTTCGTATGGATTAGGACGGCTTATTGTATCGCTTACGGTATATTGATTCAGTGTTTCTGTCGGATCTACGAATGCTTCTAACCGAGGATCGTTATATGATCTCAAATAAATGAAAAAATATTCGTTTATACGAGGGTAGTCTCCTTCACGGAATCCTTCTGTCGGTATTTTTTTCAAAAAACGGTTGTAGTAGTAAGACACGTCATTCGAAACGTCACTACCCCATGCCGGAGCAACCATATCGTCTAAAGAAGCAATAATCCAGTCTTCATGTTCCATACATTCCCGAGCGTGTTGTTCTGCCAGATCGGGTGCAATATTGGTTGCACGCATAGCTACTTCCAGACGAAGAGTATTGGCAAACTTACGCCATTTGATGATGTCACTGGTTGTTCCAGAGCCGGATCTGAATATCGGATCTTTTTTCAGAACATCAGAACTTGCATCGGGATTAAAACTTTCGGATGCTTTTTTCAGCATATCCAGAATTTGCCGGTACATTTCTTCTTCTGTATCATGTTTTACGAGGAATTTATTCGGATCGAAAATCATGGCATCCGACAAGGGCATGCCTCCGTACATAGATACGACGATCGAGTAAATGTAAGCTTTCCATGTCCTGACTATAGCGACTCGGTTTTCATAGCCCGGAACACCGTCATATTGACGTTCGCTCAATTCAAGATCACGGATGATTTCGACATAAAATTTTTTGTAAAAAGAATCCGATGTACTTTCATTCATATCGACAGAGCCTCCGAAATGTCCGGAATAACGTGCCCACCAGCACATTTGGTTATAATTGAGCTCTGCCATGGCATTGATTGTCTTATATACCGATCCCGGAAAGATACTTTCCATATTCGCTTCGTATATTTTATTGGGATTGATATTTATATCTTCGAAGTTATCGGTGCAGGAAACCGCAGTGCCCAATGCGATGGCTGTACAGATAGATATTATTGTTTTTTTCATAAATGTGTTTGTTTAGAATGATACTTTCAGGTCAAAACCATAATTTGCCGAAGGCAGGGCAAAACCCATTTCAAGACCTTGTCCGTTGCTTGTCGTACTTGTAGCTTCCGGGTCGAGTCCTCTCGGCGTATTTTGGAGTATGATTGCCAGGTTACGCCCGACTGCTGCTATACGTGCCGATTTGAACGGGGTTTTTCTCAAGAATTTTTTCGGCAGATTATATCCGATACTTACTTCACGCAATTTGATGTAAGAAGCGTCATATACATATCTGCTTAGTTGTCTGGAGGATTCTCCTTGCCAGTAGTTTTGCGGTTCGTAGGCTATATTGCACGGTTGGCCGGCCCAGAATGCTACACTTTCATTGTACACCCGATTGGGAGCATATACGCCTTTGGGACGTGATGCATCTATATACGGGACATAGTTGGCTGCGTAGTCGGTATTGGCCTTGTTTGTGTATTGCGGTTGCAAAAAGCCCCGGCGTTCTTCTGTATTTTCTCCGACAATCAGATTACTGTAAAGATGTTCTTCACGACCGTCCAAAGATTGTACCGTGAGTCCGTTACGAGATCCTTCATATCCCGAATAAGACCAAACTTTACCGCCTTTTTTGAAGTCGAAGTGGAATCCGAAGTCTAAGTCTCTCCATCTGAATTTATTACTCCATCCTCCGATCCAGTCGGGAGATACCGAGCCGAAATAGTGATCGACCTCTTGAGCATAACGGCCTTCTGCATTTACAAGGAACTGGCCTTGCTCATTTCTTACCGGATCGGTACCATACATTTGTCCGTAAGGTTTACCGACTTCGGCATATACTTGTACACCGTTCAGTCCGTTCCATGAGGTCAACATATAACGGCTTACTCCATCGATGAGCGATACGACTTCCGAATTATTTTTCGACCAGTTAAAAGAAGTTGTCCATTCGAAATCTTTTGTTTTTACCGGTGTTCCGGTCACTGTGAGTTCTGTTCCCCAGTTCCGTATTTCTCCGGCATTGAACATCAGTTGATTAGCTCCACGTGCTGCAGTGACATCTGCCCGTACGATTTGGTCGAAAGTAGATTTATCATAATAAGTAACATCTATATTCAAACGATTTTTGAAGAAACGGAGGTCAGCTCCGACTTCCCATGAACGAGTCGTTTCCGGCTTTATATTCGGATTTTTTTCCAGATTATCGCGTTCGAACCAAGACATGTCCAGATAAGAACCTTTATAGCTGTAACTGCTATATAACATGTCGAATCCGGTATCATTACCCACTTTTGCAATAGAACCTCGGATTTTACCGAATGATAACACTTTGTTGATAGCTGTGTTTTTTAGTAATTCGCTGAATACGAAACTGATACTTCCGGAGGGATAAAAATAAGACCAATTGCCGCGACCTAAAGCGGAGGACCAGTCGTTGCGTCCGGTTACGTCCAAATAGATAAAGTCTCCATATCCGAAGCTGGCAGTAGCGAATACCGATTCTTTTGTTTTTTTGTTATATCCTGTAGTCGCTTTTATTTGAGCGGCATTGTTTTCGAGGCTCTTTACGTCAGGTTGCATCAGTGCATTTACCCGGTCTTGGATCTTTTTGCTTTGTTGCGTACGCACCGAACCTCCGAAATTGGCATTGATGCTGAACTTTTTAATTCGTTTGTTATACATCAACAAGGCTTCGTAGTTGTTGTTGTATGAATTTTCCTGAAATTCGTCGTATTGTCCGTCGACATCGAACGGAGAGTTGTAGTTGGAGAATGTCCATCCCGATCCGGTCTGTATATCCGTTGCTCCCCGTAATCTGAGTCTTAATCCTTTGTAAAGATCGAAATTCAATGTAATATCACCGAAGAACCATTGTTTGGTATCTGCATTCGAGGTTTCGTGCATCGACCAATACGGATTTTGGAATCCTCTGAAAGAGTGAGGCGTACCGTCCGGATTTTTATAATCGGATAATTCTTCGTACGATGCGTCACGAGGAACTTGGGTCAGCATGTAAATCGGGTTTCGGTTTGAATTATTACGGAATGCGCGGTTATCCACATTGTCTATCGTATAACGGGTATTGACATCGATACTTAACCATTTTTTTAGTTTCATCGTAGTGCGTAGGTTGAAAGCGTGTCTGTCTCGTTCGTTAAATCCTTCCAATATATCGTTCCCGTGGGTATTGGTATAAGAGAAACGGATAGATGCAATTTCTGCAACTTTATCGATCGATACGCTGTTGGTCATCATATAACCGGTTTGATAGAGTCCGCTGATATTATTGTCTCCGGGGACATATTTTTTTACTTGTCCGTTGCGTCCGATTACATCAAATCCCAGCATCGGCATACCGAAACATAATTGCGAGTAATCGGTCGTAAGATTTGCCATTCCGTAGGGTAATGAAGGATCATACCAGCTTTTATCGTATGTGTTGATTCCCGTATGTAGTTGTCCGCCGTTACCGCTTCCGTAAACATTCTGGTACATCGGGTATTGATATAATGTGTTGAACATCATGTTAAACCCATACGAAACACCGAGTCCGGCTTTGCGAGAAGCTTTTTTTGTCGTGATCAGAATAACTCCGTTTGCACCGTCCGATCCATATAAGGCGGCTGCATTAGCGCCTTTCAATACTTCGATGCTTTCGATATCATCGGGATTGATGTTGTTTGCGGCGTTACCGTAATCCATGTCATCGACTTCTCCCATTTCGTTCATAATAGGAATACCGTCTATGACATATAGCGGCTGATTGTTCCCGGTAAGAGAGTTATTTCCACGAATAACGACACGTGTTGAAGATGTCGGTCCGCCGGCCGAAATAAATTGCACGCCGGATACTTTTCCGGACAGCATGTTCAGCAAGTTTGCATCCCGAACTTCTGTTGTCGTACCGATGTCGATAGATTGGCGGGCATATCCTAAAGATTTAGCATCCCGGCTTATTCCTAAAGCGGTGACAACGACTTCATCCAATTTTTTCGTGTCTTCGGCAAGTGTTACTTTAATGTCCTTTTTATTTTTGTCTATACGGACATTTTGTGCTTTATATCCGATAAAAGAAACTCGTATCAAAGAATTTTCTTTGACCTGAATGCTGAATTTTCCTTCTATATTGGTAACGGTGCTTGCTGTACCTCCGACTACGGATATATTGGCGCCTATGATCACGTCACCGTTTTCATCGACAACCGTACCATTGACCTTTATCGTTGAATTTTGTGCAAAAGTTGTTCCGAACGATAAAAATGCGATCAACAGAAACAGTGCGAATCTGAGAACCGGATGGTGATATGCACCGGCACTTTCTGTTTTTCTGTTTTTTAAATGTTTCATGGTTTGTTATAAATGTGTGAATATTATTTTAGCTGAAATCTCTCATATAAACCGTTATCGGATCATGATTTTCTGGGAATATGTTTTTCCGCCTGATACTATACGAATAATGTAAATATCCGGGTTCAGATTGTTTACATAAATTTCTTCCCGAGTATTTTGTCCTGCCAATTTCTCCGATACGATCAATTTTCCGGACAAGTTATAAATCTCGGCTTTTTCGATTGTTTGTGTAGATTCTACGACCAAACCGTTGTTTGTGTAGTAAGCTTTTACCGTTGCATCTTCTTGGTCTGATTCTATTTCTGTTTTTTCTACAGCCAAAGCATATATGTCATAGTCGAGTTCTTCTTCGGTAGCTTCGCAAGAGCCTGCATAACATTTACCATTGGCAAAAGGCCGGATCTTTCCGACTTGGTCGGTATTGATATTCAGGGCTTGTAAGTATTGGGCATTACCGTAGTTCATTGCTTTATCCGATATTTTCGAATCCAAAGGTATGGCAAAGCATTCTTCAGCATAGTAATCGAAATAGGAGGAAAGACCGGATAGAGAACCGCTGTTAGCAAAATAGTCGAAATAGTTGTTTTTGGTAAAGTCTGTTCCTTCGGCAGTTTTTTTTTGCATGTTGTCGTAACTGTCATGCCCTATAAATGAGTTTTGTATCTCTAATTCGGATTGTTCTATGTTCGGATATTGAACCATAAAGTCCGAATTTACCATATTGGTAACATCGCCCGATTTGTTGTTTTCTATGATACAATTGTAGAAACGTTTCGTCAGTTTTTTGCAGTCGTTCATGATATAAACAGCACCGCCGTTACCTTCATTTCCGGTGGTGGTATTATAGGTCATCGTACAGTTTACCACATCGAATGTAGAGTTTTCCATACCTTTACCTAAGTAAAACACGCCTCCTTTTTGTTTACAATAGTTTCCGTACATGGTACAATTTACAAAGAGTATCTCATCGGTCGTATTGGCTCTGTCGTTTTCAAAAAACAGTACGCCTCCGTTATCTCCATTGGCTTTGTTAAGATTGAAAGTAGTATTTTCGAATACCATTTTTAGGTTCTTTTTGTCGGTACGATGCTTCATATATATGGCACCGCCACGATTCGAAACATAATTAGAAACGACTTTAACATCTCTAAAATATACATCTACGGCTTCTTGCGGTTCAGTCCCGAAGAATGCTCCTTCCGATCCGCTTACATCACTGCAATCGTTGCTTACAAACGAGGTGTTATACACCCTTAATTTACCTCCTTGAGAAGCGATGCATCCCCCGTCTTTGTTGCTGTTACCCATAAACAGACAATTGCGAACGGTAACTTCGTATTTTTCCAAATCGGTAGCTGTCATAAAAATAGCTCCTCCGAATTTGTGGGAATCATCATAAACTTTACCGTAGTTTTGATTATTCTGGAAAGAAACATTGTCAAATTCCACATTAGCATTCCGAATGAAACAGCCGGCTCCTTTATCGGATGTAGGATTTCCTTCTTTAATAGTCAAATTTCGGATGGTTACTTTTTTATTCAGCCCGTCCAGTCGCAGGCATGTTGTCGTTTTGTTTCCCGTAAAGCCGGTTTTAGTTCGGGTTTGGTTCGGGTCACCGCTGATTGTTAATCCTTTATCCAGAATTTTGACACCTTGATTGTTCTTATTATAAGCGTCGCTGTTATAAATTTTATCAGCAGGCTCTTGACTTATGTCAATAATTCCCAAAAGGACGATTTCATCGCCTTCCTCCGCTGCATCTACAGCTTTGGACAGAGTTTTAAATGCGTTTCCTGATGATGATCCGTCTGCAGAATCATCTCCTTCCGGAGATACGAAAAGTTGCTTCGCAGAAAGAGGAAATAAAATGAAGCAACTCAAAATTACGCTGATCGCAATTTTACAAATTGTACTTTTCATGTCATAATTATTATTGGTTAAGAAATGATTAAGAAACACTTACAAAAGTATTTTTGTACGCTAATCAATATGCGTTATTGAGGATTATTTATTGCTTAATATTCGATATGTGCACTTAATTTTTGTGTTAAATCATGACTAAAACGAGGTAAAATAGGCTTATATTAATTCTGATTTAAAGAGTTGTATTATAATGAATTTGTATCTTGAATGGCATTCCGTATTATTTGTTTATTAATTTTTTTTATGTGAAATCACGCATTTATTCTTTCTTCTAAAGTGTTATCTTTGAATATAAACTTTTTAATATGAGATTGACCTATATTTACCATAGCGGTTTTGCAATAGAAGGGGAGAATTTTACGATAATAATCGACTATTATAGAGATTCTGACGGTGAAAATGACGGTATAGTTCATGATTCTTTATTGCATCGAGCAGGGAAATTATATGTCTTATCTACACACTCTCATTCAGATCATTTTAATCCGGAGATTTTAAAGTGGAAACAGCATCGTCCGGATATTCAATATATATTTTCTCGGGATATATTGGAAGATCGACATGTTCGGTTTGATGGTGCTGTCTATCTTTCTCCATCTGAATTGTATCATGATAATACGCTTTGTATTCAGGCTTTCGGCTCTACCGATGTAGGATGTTCTTTTTTAATAGAGGTAGCGGGAAAACTTATTTTTCATGCAGGAGATTTAAATAATTGGCATTGGAAAGAAGAATCGACGATGGAGGAATCAGCGGAATATGAAGCTGCTTATCTGCATGAATTGGAGATATTAGCGAGAGTTACGAATCGTTTCGATTTAGTGATGTTTCCGATAGATCCTCGTTTAGGGCGGGAATATATGCTCGGGGCAGAACAATTTGTTTGTCGTTTTGCTGTCGGTTGTTTTGCTCCGATGCACTTTCATGACCAGTATGAAAAAGCTGCAGCATTTCGCTCGTTTGCTGAGAAAAACGGTTCTTTATTTATCGGATGGTCTTTCCCCGGTGAAACAGTAGAATTGCCTGATTATTGAGTTTTTTTATTGGAAAATTTAAATAGATTCTTAATTTTATCGAACTAATTTGATTACAATCAAATGATTTTATAATAAAATAAATACAAGAAGATTATGGTAATAAAGGGACATTTTGATCATTTTAATATAAATGTGATCGATCTCGAGAGAAGCATCGCTTTTTATAATAAAGCTCTGGGTTTAAGAGAAATTCGTCGTAAAGAGGCCGAAGACGGCTCTTTCATCTTAGTTTATTTGGGAGATGGATTTTCTTCGTTTTTACTTGAACTTACTTGGCTAAGAGATCGTACAGAAGCTTATGAACTGGGGGATAATGAGAGTCATTTGTGTATTCGGGTAGAGGGGGATTACGATGAAGCCCGTCGTTTTCATAAGGAGATGGGATGTATATGTTATGAAAATACGGATATGGGACTCTATTTTATCCACGATCCGGATGATTATTGGATTGAAATCTTACCGGTGCAATAATGCAATAGTTATAATTATATTGAGCTTTTTCTGATAAATAGAGAATAAAAGCGATATTCTTTGTCATAGAATATCGCTTTTTTACTATTTTTGTCTACAATAAATAAGTGATATATGACTTCTCTGAAATCTGTATTTGAGGCGGTAAGGGCTGCTTCTCGTAAGTTGAACCTGTTGGATGAAGCTACGATTAACTCTGTTTTGCGTGCGGTAGCCGATGAAGCAGAGGCTCAGTCGGGATATATTTTAGCAGAAAATGCACGGGACCTAATGAAAATGGATAAAAATAACCCGAAATATGACCGTCTGATGTTGACGGAACAACGTCTTGCGGATATTGCCGCAGATATGCGTCGTGTAGCGGAATTACCTTCACCTTTGGGAAAAGTGCTGAGTGAGACGACTCGTCCTAATGGGATGACGATTACTAAAGTTTCTGTCCCGTTCGGTGTGATCGGTATTATATATGAAGCACGTCCGAATGTCAGTTTCGATGTTTTCTCTCTTTGCCTGAAATCTGGGAATGCATGTATTTTAAAAGGCGGATCGGATGCTGCGTGTTCTAATACTGCAATTATAAACGTTATTAACAAGGTGTTGATAAAGTTTGGAATCGATTCAAATACAGTATATTTGCTCCCTAATGACCGGGAGGCTACAATGCAGTTGTTAACAGCGGTTGATTATGTCGATTTAATTATTCCTCGGGGAAGTAAAGGCCTGATCGAATATGTTCGGGATAATGCTCGCGTTCCGGTTATTGAAACAGGAGCAGGCATTTGTCATACTTATTTCGAATCATCAGGAGATGTGAAGAAAGGGGCTGCGATTATTAATAATGCCAAGACCCGAAGGGTGAGTGTATGTAATGCTCTTGATTGTCTTGTGATAGATTCATCTCGTCTCGCCGATTTACCGGAATTATGTGCACCATTAGAAAAAAACCGGGTGATTATATATGCTGATCCGGCAGCATATTCGGCTTTACAGGGAAAATACCCGGCAGAGCTTTTGCAACCGGCTGATGAAGAATCTTTCGGAACAGAGTTTCTGGACTATAAAATGGCAATAAAAACGGTCGCTGGCATTGACGAAGCTTTGGAGCATATTTGTCGCTATTCATCGAGACACAGCGAATCTATTGTCAGTGAGAATGACGCAGCTATGCAGCGTTTTTGTAAAGAAGTGGATGCAGCATGTGTATATACGAATGTTTCTACAGCTTTTACCGATGGCGGTCAATTCGGTTTTGGGGCGGAAATCGGAATCAGTACACAAAAATTGCACGCCAGAGGACCTATGGCGTTACCGGAAATTACGACTTATAAATATATTATACAGGGAGACGGACAAACTCGATGATTACTGAAGCGTAGTAGGGGTTTGTACTTGGACTGAATTTATTAAAAACGTACTTATGAGACATTTTACCAATGTAAAGGATTTGGGCGATTTGAATATTGCCCTGAAAGAAGCTTTCGAAGTGAAAGCCAATCGTTTCGGATATAAAGAGTTGGGTAAGAATAAGACCCTGATAATGATATTTTTCAATTCCAGTTTACGCACACGTTTGAGTACTCAAAAAGCTGCAATGAATTTGGGTATGAATGTGATGGTGCTCGATATCAATCAGGGGGCATGGAAGCTTGAGACCGAGCGGGGAGTGGTTATGGACGGTGATAAGACCGAGCATTTGCTCGAAGCTATTCCTGTGATCGGTTGTTATTGTGATGTGATCGGTGTACGTTCTTTTGCCCGTTTCGAGAACAAGGCAGATGATTATGAAGAAAAGATCATCAATCAGTTCATACAATATTCCGGTCGTCCGGTGTTCAGTATGGAAGCGGCGACTCGCCATCCTTTACAAAGTTTTGCCGATTTGATTACAATAGAGGAGTATAAAAAAACGGCTCGTCCCAAAGTCGTATTGACATGGGCTCCGCATCCTAAGTCTTTGCCTCAGGCAGTTGCTAATTCTTTTGCCGAATGGATGAATGAGACGGATTATGATTTTGTAATTACGCATCCTGAAGGATATGAACTCGATCCTAAATTTGTCGGTAAGGCTCGTGTGGAATATGATCAGCGTAAAGCATTCGAAGGTGCGGATTTTATTTATGCCAAAAATTGGTCGGCTTATACCGATCCGAATTATGGAAAAGTAATTAATACCGACCGGGCTTGGACTGTAGATGCAGAGAAAATGGCTTTAACGAATAATGCATATTTTATGCACTGTTTGCCGGTAAGACGAAATATGATCGTCACCGATGAAGTGATTGAGAGTTCTCAATCGATTGTTATTCCTGAGGCTGCCAATCGGGAAATATCGGCACAAGTAGTTTTGAAAAGAATTTTAGAGAGCCTTTAGAAGCCTGTTTGAATCTTGCACGGATCGGAGAGAATTTTCTTTTGATAATATTTTTATTGAAAAATTCAGATAGGCATTGAGATATGGTTTGATATAAATTCGTGCTAATATAGAAAAATAATAGGACATCCGTTAATTAAGGGGTGTCCTATCGTTTTTTTGAGAGTTTCTATTCGATTCTGCCGGTCCATCCGCCGTTACGTACCAATTTCATGGTTAGCTTTGTAGAATTTGTCACTTCTGTTGCCTTCTTTTTATAGTCCATTGCCTGACGGTCTGCGTTGATGCCATCTTCAAAATAGGTCAGGTGCAGTTTTTTATTTTCCGGGAGGAAGTCCAGATTTACTTCAATAGTACGTCCTGTGTCGTTGGTGATAGCACCGATGAACCATTTATCTTTATTGCGACGGGCAATAACAACATATTCTCCGACTTTAGCATTCAATACTCTTGTTTCATCCCAAACTACGGGTACATTGGTTATAAATTCGGTACAAGGGCGTTCACGATAATAATATACCGGATTATCGGCCAGCATTTGCAATCCGCTTTCAAATACGATAAACAAGGCCATTTGGTAGGCTCGTGTTCCCGATCCCATTGCATTAGCACGAGTAGATCGGTTATCTTCCGGTTGTGCGGAGAACATAGAACCGGGAGTAAAATCCATGGGCCCTACCGCATTGCGCATGAATGGAAGGTAGATAGAGTTTTCCGGTTTACAGTTACCTCCTTGTTCCATACCCAGCACACCTTCATACGAAAGCACATTCGGATATCTGCGTTCTAATCCTGCGGGTTTGAACGAACCATGAAAGTCTACGAATAATTTATGTTTTGCAGCTTCTTTTGCTACACGCTCATAATAGTTTACCATCCATTGGTCGCTTCGATCCATAAAGTCGATCTTTACACCGGCAATACCCCAATCGGCAAAAGTCTTGAACAAATCGAAGTGGTTTTCTACAGTCAGCCAAGTCAACCACAATACAATCTTTACATTACGTTCTCGACCGTATTTAATTAATTCCTGCAAATCGATTGTCGGATTCGGAGTAAACGGGTCACGGGTACTCTTTGCCCAGCCTTCGTCCATAATGATGTAGGGGATGCCGAATGTCGAAGCGAAATCGATATAATATTTATAAGAATCCATATTGTAACCGGAACGGAAATCGACGCCGTATAAACGGGCGTCATGCCACCATTCCCAACTTACTTGCCCGGGCTTAATCCAGCTATAATCTTCCAGTTCGCAAGGAGAAGAAAGGATATAGACCATTTCATTGGCTACAATATCTTTATCGTTGTCGGAGATTACAAAGAAACGCCATGGAAAATTTCTTTTACCGGATGTTTTGGCGATGTAATTTGCCTCTTTTAGTATTTTCAGACTACGGTCACCATCTTCACCAAACTCCAGCGGACACTTTGGGAAAAGAGATTGCATGCCGTTATTTCCCGTACTTTGCAAAAACATGCAAGGATAATCCTGCAAGTCTGCCTCGGATATCAATATTTTGTATTGTTTATCTGTCTCCAGAAGTACGGGTAGATAACTCATTCGGTCTGTATGCTTGTAATCTTTAGTTCGAACATGTGTATATGGATATTCGTATGATGTTTTAAAACCATCCGGCTGAGATAGATGAGCCAAATAATCTGCAGGGAAATGGATAGAGAAATTTTCTCCCATAATTTCAATCTCGCCCTTTTTGTTTGTAATAAAACGGTAGGCCAATCCTTTATTGAATACACGAAATTCAATGGCATAATTTCCCCTCATTTTCAGATATAAAGTATTGCAGTGGTTCTCGACAATTGCATTTTTCAGAGGAATCTCTCGCTTTATGCTTTCATCGATCTTGCCTCGTTTCATGGCTTGTAATTTCGGTTGCTCTCCTAGCACTTCATTGTTCAGTATCATTGATAATGAACAATTGTCCAACAACAGATCTTTTCCCGAATATATTGAGTAATATATTTTGTCTTTCAATTCAATATTTACTTTCAGTTTACCATCGGGTGATTGTACTTCGATTTTTTTTGCGGAAATTTCTTTTCCGCATAAACATAATAATGTTACTAATATAATTTTAAAATGTTTATGTGTCATAACTTTTTATTTGGGATGAATCTTTTAATTGTATATGTTGTATTTGACAAATATAGCGAAAAAAAGAAATATGATTTCTATTTTTAATTATCAGACAGGCTTTTAGAGTTCATTTAAATTTTCTAATTATAATATCACTATTTATTAATGTGTTATATTTTCTGTCAATAATATTCTTATTATCTTTTAAATTACTAGAAACTTTGTCATTAGCTTCGTTAGTTATATTTTTTGA
>ENA-OURQ01001943-OURQ01001943.1-human-gut-metagenome-genome-assembly--contig:-NODE-1943-length-16409-cov-2.496698_pt1 | contig 16409 bp, 15 predicted proteins | sample MGYA00242105_ERZ508999 | MGnify/ENA primary metagenome ERZ508999 (study PRJEB26280, sample SAMEA2338771) | human gut metagenome | biome: human gut; feature: human-associated habitat; material: faeces...
TGATCTTTTTTCTGTGTACTCATTTTCACGCTCCTTTCTTTTCTATATCGTAACACATTTTAAAAAAATGCGCAATATAGTGCTACTTTTTGATACCATTTTTCAAGTATTTCTTTTTTATTTTTTGTATGATAAAGCTATCAAATGATGTCAATACAAGATGATAATTGACAGAAAGGTGGATTTATGAATACTATGCATCAAGAGGGCAATGCCCTTATTTACGAAAATGATGGAGAACTTTTACGTATTGAACCTTGGGGCAAGAATAGTCTGCGTGTTCGCTCTGTTATGCAGGGTCAAATCTGTGATACTGACTATGCACTTATTGAGCTGAATGAAGCTGATAAAGCAATTGTAACATCGATTTCAGTATCCGAATATGAAGCAAGTATTACAAACGGAAAAATAACAGCACGCATTGAAGTAAGCAACTGGAATCACAAATGTGTCATTTCCTACTACAACCAGAACAAAAAGCTGCTGCTTAAAGAAACAGGCGACGGCGGTGCTCTCAATAAAGACAGCAGACGCTTCCACGGAATTATTGGCGGTGCTTACAACCTGCATGTTTCCTTCGCATCTGCTCAAAATGAAAAGCTGTTTGGAATGGGTCAGTATCAGCAGGATGATCTTGACTTAAAATATACCACACTTGAACTTGCACATAGAAATTCTCAGGCAAGTGTTCCTTTCGTTCTTTCCAGTCTTGGCTATGGCTTCTTATGGCATAACCCAGCTATTGGTCAGGTTACATTTGGAAAAAATGTGACAGACTGGTATGCAGCAAGCACCAAGCAGATGGATTATTGGATTACAGCCGGAGATACCCCTGATGAAATTGAGCAGGCATATGGAAGAGCTGTTGGAACTACACCAATGATGCCAGAATATGGACTTGGCTTTTGGCAGTGCAAACTTCGTTATCAGACACAGGAAGAACTTCTTGAAGTAGCAAGAGAATATAAACGCCGTAACCTCCCGATTTCTGTAATAGTTGTTGACTTCTTTCACTGGCCAATGCAGGGCGAATGGAAATTTGACCCGACATACTGGCCGGATCCGGATGCAATGATCAAAGAACTGAAAGATATGGGAATTGAACTGATGGTTTCCATCTGGCCGACAGTAGATTACAGAAGCGAGAATTTCAATGAAATGAAGAGTAAAGGTCTTCTGATCCGCGTAGATTCCGGATATCCGATATCCATGGATTTTCAGGGAAATACACTTCATTACGATGCAACTAATCCGGAAGCACGTGAATATGTATGGGAAAAAGCAAAGAAGAATTATTATGATAAAGGTGTAAAAGTATTCTGGCTGGATGAAGCAGAACCGGAATATACAGTTTATGATTTCGAGAATTATCGTTATCATCTCGGACCGGATATTCAGGTTGGAAATATTTATCCTGTTATGTATGCAAAGACATTTTTTGATGGAATGAAAGCAGAAGGACAGGAGAACATTATCAATCTTCTCCGCTGCGCATGGGCCGGTTCACAGAAATATGGTGCACTGGTCTGGTCCGGAGACATCAAATCTTCCTTCCCGAGTATGAAAAATCAGGTTGCAGCAGGTCTTAATATGGGAATTGCAGGTATTCCGTGGTGGACAACAGATATCGGCGGATTTTTCGGAGCAAATATAAATGATCCGGAATTCCATGAACTTCTGGTCCGTTGGTTTGAATATGGATGCTTCTGTCCGGTTATGAGACTTCACGGATATCGCTGGCCGCTTCAGCCTCAGTATGGTACAACTGGTGGAGCTACATGTGTATCAGGAGCACCAAATGAGGTATGGAGTTACACAGATCAGGTTTGTGAGATTCTGTCAGATTATTTGAGATTAAGAGAGCGCATGCTTCCATATATTACAGAATTGATGGAGGAGGCTCATGAAAAAGGAACTCCTGTTATGCGTCCGCTGTTCTATGACTTCCCGGAAGACAAAGAAAGTTGGAATGTAGAGACAGAGTATATGTTTGGACCAAAAGTTCTGGTAAAACCGATCACAGATGCAGATGCACGTGAGACAGATGTATATCTTCCTGGTGGAGCCTCCTGGACAAATGCATGGACAGGTGAAACCTTTGAAGGTGGACAGAAAGTACATGTGGCAGCACCGATCGAGCAGATTCCATTGTTTACAAGAGATGGTTACAAACTGCCGATGAAATAAAGAAGTTTAAAGATCAGGAGGGTGTCGCAGAATTATCGAGGGATAATTTTCGACACCCTTTTAAAGAACATTTAACGGTGTCACCGCTGATCCAAATGGATGATAAAGGAGAAGAAAAAATGGGAAAAGCAGCAAATTCAAGTATTTCTCTTAAACAGATTCATGTTACAGATAATTTTTGGAATAAATATGTGCATCTGGTAAAGGATGTGATTATTCCTTATCAGTGGGATATTCTGAATGATAAACTGGAAGATGTAGAAACCAGTCATTGTATAGAAAATTTCAAAATTGCAGCAGGAGAAAAAGAGGGAGAATTTCAGGGCGCCGTATTTCAGGATACGGATGTTGCAAAATGGCTGGAAGCAGTTGGTTTTGTGTTAAATTATGAAAGAGATGAAAAGCTGGAAGAATTGGCTGATGAGACGATTGAACTGATCGGACGTGCACAGCAGCCGGATGGATATTTAAATACATATTTTACGATCAAAGAACCGGATGGACGATGGAGTAATCTTATGGAAGGTCATGAGCTTTATACAGCAGGGCATATGATCGAGGCAGCAGTAGCATACTATGAAGCAACCGGAAAACGTAGATTCCTGGAAATTGTATCAAAATTTGCAGATCTTGTCTGCCAGACTTTCGGACCGGAAGAGGGAAAAATCCATGGATATCCGGGACATCAGGAAATAGAACTGGCACTTGTAAAGCTTTACCGTGTAACACGTGAGAAAAAATATCTGGATCTGGCAAAATATTTCATAGATCTGAGAGGTACTGGCAAAAATTATTTTCTGGAGGAGGAAAAGAGACCGGGACATAAGCGTATTTTTCCGGATTTTGTAAATTATGATACCATGTATGCGCAGGCACATAAACCGGTAAGAAAACAGAGGACAGCAGAAGGACACGCTGTAAGAGCAAACTATATGTATTCTGCAATGGCAGACCTGGCATATGAATATCAGGATAAAGAATTACAGCAGGCATGCCGAAACTTGTGGGATAATATGGTGCACAAAAGAATGTATATTACAGGAAGTGTTGGATCTTCTGGATTCTTGGAACGATTTACAACAGATTATGATCTGCCAAATGACAGCAATTATTCTGAGACATGTGCTACGATTGCACTTGCTATGTTTGGAAAGAGAATTGCAGATATGGAGAAGGATGCTTCTTATATGGATGTAGTGGAACGGGCTTTATATAATACACTTTTATCAGGCATAGCTATGGATGGAAAAAGCTTTTTTTATGTAAATCCTCTGGAAGTATGGCCGGTAAGCTGTATGCCGAGAACTTCACGCGAACATGTGAAACCTGTCAGGCAGAAATGGTTTGGTGTTGCATGCTGCCCGCCAAACATTACCAGAACATTGGCATCTCTTGGACAATACATCTATTTCCAAGAAGAAAATGAAATTTACGTAAATCTGTATGTTGCAAATGAAACAGAAGTTACACTTAATGGAGTTCCGTTCAAAATTACGTTAAAAGGAAATTTCCCATGGGAAAACAAGATGACAGTTTCTGTAGATGGTGTGCAAGAAACTGAGGCGATGATCGCATTCAGGGTTCCGGCATATGCAGAGAATTTCAAAATTTTGAGAAACGGTAAAGAAGAGAATCTGACAGAAGACCATGGATATATTAAAATTTCCGGAAAAATGTATAAAGAAACATTTGAAATAAGTTTTGATGCAGAGCCAGTATTTGTTCATGCAAATCCACAGGTAAGAGTTGACAGTGCAAAAGTGGCAGTAGTAAAGGGACCTCTGGTTTACTGTGTGGAAGAAGCGGATAACGGGGAGAATCTTTCTTCTGTTATGGTTAATACTGATCAGAAGATTGAAGAAACATATGATGACGAACTTCTGGAAGGATGCAGTGTACTCCATATAACCGGCAAAAAAATTTCAGAGAAGGGTTGGAATGAAGGAATATTGTATCAGAACAGAAAAGTAGAACTGGAAGATGTTAAATTGACACTGGTACCATATTGTTATTGGGGAAATCGTGAAAATGGAGAAATGCTTGTGTGGATGAAGGAACTTTTTTATATGTAATTCGCTGATAAAATAAAGGAAAAATAAAAGGAGATCGCAGAAAAATATGTGGTCTCCTTTTGGTCTGTTCAGTATTTGCTTGATTATAGGCTGACAATTATTTTTTCTTTTTGGAATTATGCTCCGATTCCGGATTCATCCCGTCGATTATATGCTCGATCATCATCTTTTTTACATAAACATCAAAGCTTAACAGACAGATAAAGGAAAATCTTTTCAGATTCGCCTGATCTTCTTCATCTGCGTCCCCGAAAGTATCCTGTGCTGTTTTGTATTTGCGCAGAAGGTCTTTTTTCAGGGATTCAATCTGTTCCTTTTCCATGCTGAAAACTTCATTATAAATATAAGTCATATCTTTCTCAGTCATGGATTTAAAATATTTCTGCGCAATCGGTGTGAGCAGAGTCTGGATATCATTGATGGAAAGAATATTTTTGAAATAGTAAATAAAAATCAGCATCAGCACATGTTCTTTGGAATAACGTTTCTTCTCAGGCGGGGGAAGAAGTTTATTCTTTGCATAATTGTTGATCATAGTCTTGGTTAAAATCTTGTGCCTGCTGGCTTACTTCAACTTTATGCTCAGTATCTTTCAATTCTGACATTCTAGTATAAGCAAACAATAAACAACCGAGCAACAATACTCCTATTAGGAGACTTCCAGCCATTTCCAACGCTTTTGTTGCATTTTCCATAGTGTTTCGTCCTCCCTTCTAAGCTGCCATCGATGACATATCGTTCATAGATGACATCATGCTCATTAATCCAATGAATACCAATGGTATAATCAAATATCCAACAAACAATCCAACCATTGGAGCAAATCCAATTACTTTTCCTATCATACCCTTCTTTTGGATTAATCTTGCATTTGACTCTTTTCTTCTTTCCTGGTAGTAATCTCTTTCAGAATCCAACTCATCAAATGCCTCTGCAATAGGAATTTTTTCAACTGCTGCCTGCATACTTTCTATAAGTCTTATAAATTCTTTGTAATTAACGTCATCTTTCATTTCTTCAAGTGCTTCCCATGGACCACTCTCGTAGTTATTAACACACTTTGCAATTGGCTCTCTAAATATGTTTGAATATCTTTCTAGCCATTCCAAAATCATTTCCACGTTAACTCTCTCTATTCTCATAAGCATAAGTATAATGGTTTGGAATTGCATTACCTCGTTTTCCATTTCCATTTTTCTCATCTTCTTTTGGAAAAATAGTAACCACACTGGTAAGTTATATCCTACTATTGCAAATACCATTGCTAGTACTATTTCAAACCAGCTTAAATATTCGCTGTTTACCTGTCTTAATTTTTCCAATACTCTTTTTGCAGCTGTCGCAATTTCATCATCTGTGCTTTGTTTATAATCATCAGATTTTTTCATTGCTTTTTCTATGTCTTTCTGAGTTGTATCCGTTTTTCCCTTAAACATATTTAGAAATTTATTATCACTTTCTGTAAGCTCTTCTGCCTTCTTCAAATCTTTACCAGACATTTCGCCAACTATGTTGTATGTTGAAGTAGGTTCTGTGTATATATAATTTATTTGAATTCTATGTAATTGTGTAAGTATTATAAGTGAAGCAAAGAATGTTACAACTGTAAGTAGCAATCTTTTTACATAAATCCATTCTATTTTATCTTTTGAAGCCGAATCTTTTATTAAATTTCTAAGCTTACGTCTTTCTTTTGTTCCATCTTTAGGTATGAATAAATCTACAATTTTCTTAACCACAGGTATATTATAAACCTTTTCTTCCCAAGGATGTTCTGGTTTTGTATTTATTGCTGTTGAGCCATTATCTTTTAATTTTCTTGTTAAAATATAACATATAAACGTTATAATAACAAGCAATAACTGAACTATCATTCCATTTTTTCCATAATAAAATGACTTTGTAAAGTTGAATTCTGATACAGCCCAACTTTTAATTGGTTCCAAACATAATAATGGTAATATAGAAATTACAGATAAGCTTTGGAACACATAGTCTAGTTTATCTCTCTTTAATATTTCAAGTTGCATCTCTTGGCTTATGTTATTTAAGTTTTTTAAATATAATGATGAATTATCAATTTTACGATCACCAAACTCTTTTGTTAAGTATGAAACTCCAGCAAATTCTTTTAAATAACTATTTGGAGCAACATCATAATATTTTTCAAGTTCAGATTCAGGATCATTTGAAATTAAAACTTCATATATTTTTTCTGCTTGCCTTGACATTTCTGGTTTATCATCATCTTGTGCTACTTGGTATATTGCTTCTTCAACCATATTAAATTCATGATATGCATGTCTAATTTCTGAGAAGAAGTCAATTTGTTCTTTCAAAAGTTTATTATCTAGTTTATCAACCATTCCATCTATAAAAGTGTCAATCATAAACAATTCAAAAATCAATAACATTGTCATTAATAATGTGTTATTCTTGGTAATAGCTATTATAGCTACTGCCAATGGTAATACAATTAGCATTGTATTAGTCAATATTTTAGAAGCTTGTTTTCTTGTTAAGTATTCATCATCAACATTTATAATTGCCAATCTTCTTCTAAGCTTTAATAGGTACCTTTTAAAGAAAGGTGTTTTAAGATAAAATACATATAATTTTTGATACATAACTTCTGATGAAAAACTTTTTTCTTTAGTACCTTCACGTAATTTTCTAATTTGAGCAATTTCTGAGTTTTCACTTTTCTTTTTTATTATTAGAAAAGCTATTACAATTACAGCAAATAATGCGCCTATTCCAATCATAAAATATTTTAGCATTTCATTGCTCATATCCTAAAATCACCTCGCCTTCCTTTGTTTTATATTGTTTTTTTTGGTTTTCTTCCTCTTTTTTTAGTTCCTTCTGCTGGTGTTTCTTCTTCAAAATCATCTTCTCTTTTTAGTTTTATTCCCCAATTTCTTTGTAAGAAATCATCAAATCCATCAAGATCACTATCATCCATATTGTTTCTCATTGCTTTTATATTAGCTTCTGTTATAGGGTTTGTTAATACATAATTTCCATCTTGATATTCTAATATATTTCTATATTTATATAATTCTCTGTTAGTTGTTTTAGTAAAAAATATGGTTGCATTATCCATAAATTTTTCTAATTTTCCTTCTAAGCTTTTTTCTTTTCTATAATCATAAGTGTATTCATTTTTTTCTTCAACTGGTATACATTCTGTAACTCTTTCTATGTATCTTCTTCCTCTAAAGTCTTTTACTAAATGTATGTCAAAGTTTAAAACTTGAACAACTTGTTCTTCTGCCGTTTTTTCGTCTTTAAATACTCCAGCTCTTAACATTGAGTTACGAAGTGCTGTAACTAAATCCGGAAATGTTTTAGCGTGGTGAGTAAATAATGTAAATTTAGATGCAACCTGTGCTGATTGAATCATCCATGATGCAACAGGGTCTGTAGCAACCTCACCGATGATGTTAACAGAACCGTCAGTCTTCTTTTGAACGTCCAAACAGTCTTGTCCAGAAACAGTTTCTGTTTCTCTCATTGATAATATATTTCTAGTTGGATATATTTTTCTTAAGTGAAGCTCGAATGCTGTTTCAGTAATACGAAGGTTCATTGTTTCGTATATGTTTTCAATCATGGCCATAAGCATTGTTGTTTTTCCGGCATCCTTGTTCACCTGTTAGTGATATAATTCTTGCACCTTTTACTAAGTATTTTAATAAATCAATTGCTTCATCTTTTCCTGGAAATCTAATTATTTGTTCAAGTGATGCACGTTGTACGTCAAACTTTCTTACGAAGAATGCCCATGTTTCAGACATACTTGGTCTAACAACAACGACACGAGATCCATCTTTCATTTCATTGATTTTGTAACCATTTGTATCAGATAACTGACCAGGATTATTGTATTTGTAAATGTTTTGGCAAACTCTTTTTAACTCAGCTTCTGATCCAAATGATAAGAATGCAAGACGAATAGATTTACCATGGAACATAATCCAAATACTATCACAAGCACGTGGGACTTTATGATCTGCTATTTGTTGTAGATAGTCTCCATCAGATTGTGCAACTTGGCTTAGGAATGACTCTGGAAGACCAGATACACCTCCTGAGATACCATCAATATTCATATCTCTTATTTCATCAATAGAACTATATCCTTTATAATGTTGATAAATTCTTTGAACAACAACATTTAATTTATCATCAAATGTAAGTACAAAGTTTTCTTCTTCAAATATTTTATTTACTTCATCTGCTGTAATTACATAGCAAGGTTTTGCTTCACCTTCTACATATTTCAAATCATCAAGATGATATTTCTTGATTATTTCAGCCATTGCTTCATAGCCAAATTCATTTTTATACATATATAGTATAATATCAAATTTGTCTTGTGCAGTTAAAAGAGATGGTAGGTCAAAAGGTATAGATGTTGATATGTTAGTTTCATTTACATTGTACTCTTTTGATAATAAATCATATATTAATTCCTTAATATATTTTTTATCATTTACGTCCCCATAAGTACAGCCTTTTAGTGCTTTTTTCAATTCGTATTTTTTCTGTTTTCTTCTTTTCAATTCTTCTTCTGAAAGTCCAATATCATATAGGTTGATTTTTGTTATTTCATCTAGTCTGCTTTTAACAAAAGCAGTCATTTTTTCTAGTGTATATGTTTTATCATCAACTTCAATGTTTTCTTCTACTTGTTCTGTCTTTCTTTTTTTGATGAATTGAAAAAGTAGGAAAAAGGCTATTAAAATTACAATTACAATTAAAAGCAAGTTTGGCATTTCTTTTTCTCCTTTCATTTAAGCTACTTTTTCATTTGTAACTCCTGCATCTTAACAATTATATTATTGTCTAAATTTTTAAGTTCTTTTACAAACATAACATTTCTGTCAGTATCATCTGTAATACTTCTTAATTTTAAAAGCAAATCTATGACTGTACCTTCTGAACATGCTTCAAAAAACAATGTGTTATAAGGTACAACTGATACTTGTTGTTTTTCTCTTAAATATTTAGTAATATTTTTGTCATTATATTTTGAAAATTTATCATATCTTCCAATATTTAATATAATATTTTTTCTTCTGTAAAATTCACTGTTTTCTCTTAGTGCTATAAAATCATCTATTGTTCTTAATCTTTGTGTTAGATTCATTACAATTATATCTGAAGTTTGTAAGATTTCTGTTACTTCTTTTGGTGGCATTCTTTTACTTAAATCCACAAACACAAAATCATAAAATTTATTAGCTGTTTGTAATATTTCAGTATAGTATTTTGCTATTTCTACATATTCTTGATATGATCTAGTATTAGGTGATAATAAAACATCTAATCTATTTTTTAAAACTATTTTTGAGTAGTTTCTTACTATTTCTGTATTAGTTCTATTAGTATTTAATGCTTTTATTAATCCTTCAACTCCAGAAACAAGTCCAATTGTTCCAACATCTTGTTTTAGCACTCCTCCTGTTGACCTAATTTTATTATATTCCCAAAAGCAATTTTCCAAAGTTAAATCATTAAAACCTGTAGAAATCATTAGTATTTTATAATTATGTTCAATTGCCATATATGATGCTATTGCTGCCATAGATAGAGTTTGTCCTGTTTCTTTTATCTCATTACTACAAAATGTTATAACTGCCATTAGTATCAAACTCCTTTTTCTAACTGTTTAAAAACTTTTCTCAATTCATTTTGTTCTTGTTGACTTTCCAGTAATTCACTTGCTATATACATTAAACTTCCTTTATATAGCTCTGTTAATTTTTTAAATTTTATTTTTTGAACCATTTGGTTTTGTATAATAACCCCTGCGTCACCTTGTTCAAATGGAAAATATATTGTTTCTTCACTCCAGTTTACTTTCGCTCCTAATGATAAAAAATTAAAATATTCTTCTTCATCATAAGAAAGATTTTTTGCAAATAGTACCTTTGTTAAGTCAAGTCTTTCTTGTAAACCAGATAATATTTCTAATCCTCTTCTTAAAGTATATACATCTAGTCCTGTGACAAAATAATTTTTGTCTGCCATTTGTATATTAAAGCTTTCCAAACACTCGTAACTGTCTATGTCTATAAATATATAATCATAATCTAAATTTGCTTGTTCTGATATTCCTAAATAGCTTTTTATAGAGTAATAGTCATAAAATCCAACTGCAATATCAATATCTTCATACGTCGTAATATAAGTTTTTGCTGGAGATATTGCAGGGACAATATATTTTGCCTTTTGTAAAAAAGTTGTATCTATTACTAAGACTCTTTTATTCATAGCAGTTAATATTCTTGCAATATATATTATTAAATCTGTTTTATCATAAGCTCCTATAAAGCCTATTGTTTTCATCTGTACCTCCATTTATTGTTTAATAGCTTCCACCTAAAGATTCTAAGTATTTTTGTCTTTCTTCTTGCATGTTTTTAATTTCTTCACTTAGTTTTGATTTAATATTTGTTTCTGCATTATCTTCATTTTGTTTTAAAGCACTGTTAACTGGATTTCTAACTGCTGCTTTTTTGCCCTCATATCCTTGAACTTCATTATTTCTTTTAATAATTTCATTTGCTGCGGCTGTTACGCAGTTAGGATCTCTTGATATTAATGTTATTGTTTCTGAATTTGGTAAGTATGTTTCTGTTGCTGCTTCTTGCAATCCTGGTTCAATATATTCAGTTGCATATAGCAAAGCACCTTCTATTTTATATGATTCAACAAGAGCACAATTTAATGACAATATTTCTGTTTCAGATAGCTCAAGCCAAAGTGTATTTAGTGATGCAACGCCTTCTATTGTAGGTATTTCTATTTTTTTGTGTGATACAACAATATAGTCTCCACCACTTGGTAATCTCAAACGAATATCTACATATTTTCCGCTTTCCAATTGTGAGCCAAGAGAGATTGTATTGTATTCTACTTTTCTAACATCTTTCTCAAGTTCACCTTTAACTTTTACCATATCAGAAGTAATTACAGTTCCTGATTTTAAGTTAATTTTTGAAATAACATCAACTTTTTTTATTAAATTTCCACTTTCATCTATTACATTAATCATTTTTTCCAAGTCTATTGGATTCAAAACATTTGATGGAATAGCTGCCATATCCATTGTTTTTTGTTCTAGTTTATCAGTTGTTACAGACTCTCCTGATTCGATGTCTTGTTTTACAACATAAACTGTTTTTAATGCAGCTTCTGCCTCTTTTTGAGCTTTAGTTAATTTAGTTAATTGTAAAACTAAAAAACCTATTATAAGTCCTGTTATTAATAATGTTACTAATATTCCTAAAAGGAATGAGTTTTGAGCCTTTCTTTGCATTGGATTTATTGCCATTTTAAGTTCCTCCTTGTAATTTTTATTATACCTATCACTTAGAATTTATTTTACAACATTTTTTTATTAAAAACAACAAGTTTATATCCTTGTAATATAAACTTAACATAGTTGTAATATATTTGTAATATATTACAACTATGTTTTGAATTTATTTATATGTTGCTTAATACAACTATTTATTTTTTAGTTCTTTTTAATCAAGAAAAGCTCATTTTTATTATCTTCTTCTACAATTACATCTGCAATTTGAAGAATTTGAATTATTGTTTGAAGTCAATAATGTTGTATTACTTGTTAGCTCATTTCCTTCACTAGGTAAATTAGTGCTAATAGTAATTGGTCTTTCTGTTACTCTATAAGTACAGTTATTTTGATTTGCTATCATTCTTAAAAGGTTGCAAATCATTCTTACTAATACAGCTGTTATATAAGCCAGTATAGTATATGCAATAGTATAAACTAGAAAACTAGAATCAAATGCAGAAAAAGCCACAACTAAGTATATTGCAAAAAAAGTTGCAGCAACTAGTAAAGGGTTATTTAAAATTTTCTGTAATACAATAGCCAATACAATTGTTGCAACTGGAAGAGCAAAAAGAAGTAATAAATTGTTCATATTTTTTTCCCCTCTCAATTTGTTTTTACTATATTGTATGAAAAAAAATTAAAAGCGTTACAAAAAAGCAACACTTTATGTGTTGCCCTTTTAATTATACTCTACATTCATTAAAAACAAGCCTTGTGGTGGCAAAGTTTTTCCTGCTTTTTGTCTGTTTTTTGCTTCAATAATATCTTTAATTTCCTCTGGTTTAATGTTTCCTAATCCCACTTCTAGCAAGGTGCCTGCTATAATTCTTACCATATTATATAAAAAACCATTTCCTGTAAGGCTAATTATTATTTTATCTTTGTCTTTTTCTACCTTTGCATCATATATTGTCCTTACGCTACTCTTGCTACTTGTTCCGCTAGACTTAAAACTGCTAAAGTCATGTTCACCCACAAAATATTTTACAGCTTCTTGCATATTTTTTATATTTAGTTTTATATATGCTAAGTTAATTTTACGTGTTAGTATTAAAAATAGAAAAGTTTTGAAAGGTAAAAATAGTTATTATTTATATATTAATCATACTCAAGAAATGGGTGATGCTTTTGTGCCACCGATTATTACTAGATATAAAAGACCTTATTATATTGTTAATAAAGCTAATCTTGGAATACCTGTTTTGGGTAAATTACTTCCAGCATTAGGTGCTATTGTTATACCTGATGGAATTCATGACATGTTAAAATTTAGAAAAGCACTTAAATACTATGGTAAGAAACATCCAATTGTGGTGTATCCTGAAGCTCATGTTTGGCCATATTATACTACAATCAGACCATTTAATACAAGTAGTTTTCAACTTGCTGTGGAAGATGAAAAAGAAGTGTACTGTGCCACAACAACTTATCAAAAAAGTAAGTTTTTTAAAAGACCAAAGATTGTTATTTATGTTGATGGACCTTTTGTATGTAATGAAAATTTAAGTAAAAAAGAAAAAGTGCAAAGATTAGAAAAATTAGTACACGATAAAATGACTTGTAGAAGTAAAAATTCTAATATAGAATACGTAACATATAAAAAGAAAGATAATTAAATATCTTTCCAACCTGCTATATCACTTATATCAAATTCATAGTTTAATTTCTTATTGTAAGCATCTTCGTATGCTTTTTTTCTTGCTTCATAATCTACTTCTGCCATTTTTCGCGAATCACTTTTTACGCTTTCTCCAGCTTCTGGATAAATAACTTTATTAATGCTTACTTCGTACTTTACTTTATTAAATTCATCATTATCTGTTTTATCAGTATCAATCATTTTAACAAAACATGAGATAACTGGAACGTCAAGTTCATGAGCAAATTGATACGCACCACGTTTACATGGACGAGGAAGTCTATAGTTAAACCACATTTCTTCTTCTGGATAAATTAGAATAAAATCGCCTTTTGATAATATTTTCTTTAATTCTGGAACAAATTTCTTAATTATATAATTTGGACTTTTTGACAAAGGTATTACTTCGATGTTATTAAAAAGAAATCCTAAGAAACCTGGCATTGCTAAATTAGTATCTTGAACTACGATGTATAATTTTTTATGTAGTTTTTCTTCCACTATTTTTCGGATGTTATAACTATCTAGTGGATTAAAATGATTACTTGTTATAATGGCACCATTAGATAAATCAGCTAAATCTAGCTTCTCTAAACCATTAATTTTAATGTCTGGATATAGTTCTTTACTTATCTTTTTTACCGTTTTATTAGCAATTTTATTTTTAAAAAAATAACTTAATTTTTTCTTATTCCTATAAAAATCATTTATATATTTTTGAATTTCATCTTCAGATAAATTAGGATCGCCGATTTCTACTTTTTTATTAAGTTCATTATTTTCAATATTTTTTTTAATATTGTTTATAACTTCTTTTTTACTACCTCCGATTATCATAAGCGTGTTTCTTTCCCACTTTCAAATACATTTTTCAAAGTATTTTGAGTACCTACAAGACTTTCTGCTCTGGATACCATTAAGTCCATCCACTCGCTATCTTTTTTTCTATCTTCATTTGTATAACTATTTTTAATTTCTAGTATTTCATTATAAAATGGAGTAGATTTTGCATATTTCCAAAAATAATCATAGTATTGAACATCATCATATTGCCATGGTTTTAAGAATAAATTGTAGTGGATAATTACCGGGTTTTCCACTTCTTTATTATTAGGATTAGGCATAGCATCGTAAATATCACTTAAATACTTGATATGTCCATAACACATTGAGTTAATATAATCTTGATCAGGTGCTATAACATCAAAACCATATTTTGTATATAAATCTAAAAACTTTTCATCTATTTTTAATTCACGTAACTTCTTTGAATTCATAAGTAAAACTCCTGAATTAATATATTTATCACGAGGAATACCTACAACTTCTTCAAAATAACTAGCTAGAATTTCATTATCAATTGTTGACTTATCCACAATACAGCCAAGATAATTATCCTCTAAATCTTCATTATAAAGTCTTGATATATCACCTGGAATTACTGTATCAGCATCAATATATATGCATTTATGATACTTTGGAAACATAACTGGTATAAATAATCTAAAGAATATTGTTAATGTAAATGTGTATTCTCGTAATCTGTTTCCAAGTTTATCAGTTATCATACTTAAGTTTTGATTCATTTCTGTTAAAATTATTTTTACGTTATCTGTTTCTAATGATTTTAATTTTTCGGCATTTTCTTCACTTAAATTTTCATAAATCACATTTATATCATAATTGTAATTATTATTTGCATTCATAATTAATGACTTAATGGAAACAGCTACAAACTTTGAATAGCTATCATCAATTGCATAAAATATTGGTATTGTTACTTTATTCATTTATATCCTCCTTAATTTTTTGATATTCTTCTAAGATATCATCAAAATCATGACATTTTAAGATATCATGAAGTCTATCTATATTCCATGGTTTTACCTTTTGAGTTCTAAAGTACGGAAAGAACTTAAAAGTCGTAGTAAAGTGTCTAAACACTGTATCTTTTTTCATGGCATGTTGTTCATTGTATTTTCTTTTAACTATTAATTTTGGTTTGCAATATTTATTTAGTGCAGATTGGTCAGGAAGAAGCATTTTTCTAGTGCTACATATTTCCCGAGCTTTCTTAAAGCTACCACTTTTCTTAATTAAATCTAAGTTTAAAAGTAGTACACCCGAATTTAAATAATCTTTTTTAATCTTGTTTTTACTATAGAAATATTGACCATAAAAATCTCTAGCACCAACTAGTTCATACTTGCTATTGTCAATATCATAAAATTCTTTGAAACTTCTTTTAGCTACAACATCATTATCTAAATATAATATTTTGCTAGGAATATCTGGTACTAAATCAGCATAAAGACGTAACATGCAATATGGTGTAAATAATGTATCTATATTTGATGTTGGCGTTTCTTCTAAAAAGAATTTTTCTACATCAATTAATTTTACAAAACTATCTTTATTTACTTCTTTAACTAACTTATCTAGTTTTTCTATTGCTTTTTCACTTACACTTTTTTTATCATCATAATCCATACTAAAAACATAAATATTAAGATTTCCTTTTTCATGTTTTGTTAAAGATAAAATTGATATTATTAAACCATCTACGATATTAGAATCTCCGCAATATAATATGTTCATTTTATACCTCATTTCTACAATTAATACGAATAATTAGTGTTAATATCATATCAATATCGATACTTTGATTAGTATCCATACTTTAATCTTAATAAATGCTATTTAATAAATTTAATATCTTCAAATGGACTAAGCACCATCCACGTCTTTCCTATAATATGCTTTCTTTTAACCATTCCTATACTTGAAAAACGGCTGTCCTCACTGTTATTTCGGTTATCCCCAAGTACAAAATATTCATTTTTTCCAAGTGTAATCTGCTGTTCGGCAAGCCCCGGATTTATAATATTTGGAAAATTTTTTTCTTTATAGAGTTTCCCATTGATATAGACTTTTCCATCTTTAATCTGAATTTTTTCTCCGGGGAGTCCAATAATTCTCTTTACATGAATACTGGAATGTTCTTTGCCATCTTTTTTAAATGCAATCACATCCCCACGCTGTGGTTCTTTTAACTTATACGTTACCTTATTCATCAGCAGATGCTGTCCGGTTTCGATACTCGGCTCCATACTGCTCTCCTGCATAATCACACTCT
>ENA-OURQ01001948-OURQ01001948.1-human-gut-metagenome-genome-assembly--contig:-NODE-1948-length-16391-cov-5.888284_pt1 | contig 16391 bp, 18 predicted proteins | sample MGYA00242105_ERZ508999 | MGnify/ENA primary metagenome ERZ508999 (study PRJEB26280, sample SAMEA2338771) | human gut metagenome | biome: human gut; feature: human-associated habitat; material: faeces...
GATGAAAGATTTTACGATGTTATGCGTGAGCTTTCCGCAATTGGTAACAACATCAATCAGCTTGCCGCAAAAGCAAACACGCTCGGCTTTGCAGACGCAACGCAGCTTAAAAAAGAAGCGGAGCGTTGGCATAAGTTTCAGGCAGATGTTGAACGAGTTTTTCTCAGACCCAATGAGAGCGATATGAAATGGCAGTAAGTAAGTTGTGGGCAGTCACTTCAAGGCTCGGTCAGGTTATTGATTACGCAGCCAATCCCGCAAAGACGGCGGCAGATAATTACACTGTGGAACAGTATCAGGCTCTCCGTGATGTGTTGGCATACGCAAAGGACGAAGAAAAAACCGAGCGTGAATTTTTCGTCGAAGGTATCAACTGCAATCCGCTTACAGCCCGTGACCAATTTGTATCGGTTAAACAGGCATACGGTAAAGAGGAAGGCATACAAGCCTACCACGGATACCTGAGTTTTAAGGAACAAGATATTTCGCCGGAGCTTGCACAGAAAATTGGAATGGAGTTTGTAAACGAAGTTTGGGGCAAAAGATTTCAAGCGGTAGTAACTACGCATTTGAACACAAAGCATTTGCATTGCCACTATGTAATCAACTCAGTTTCCTTTGTGGACGGTAAGAGATTATGGGGCGACGAAAAAGCGTGGTTCAAGTTTCGCTTGGTTGCAGATAAAATTTGCGAAAAGTACGGACTTTATTATAATCCAAATCCAAATCGCAGTAAGCAATCATCCTACTATTACAAACAGGAACAAGCCGGAATGCCGACTCGATACTCAATGACTCGTCAAGCCATAGACGAAGCGATTGCTCACAGCACGAACCTTAAAAGTCTTGATTATGCGCTGACTCAAATGGGTTATGAGCATTGTTTGAGTGAAAGCCGTGAGTATTGGACGATTGTGCCGAAGGGATACAAGAAACCAATAAGGCTTAAAAATCTCGGTGAAGATTACACCGAAGAAGCAATCAAGCGTAGGCTTACTGAAAATCAAGGCGTACGCTTAATGCCGTTTACAAACCAGACGGTAGTCATCAGACAGTACCGACTGCCTACAAGAGAACACAAAATCAAAAAGGTCGGCGGACTGTATGGGCTGTATCTGCATTACTGCTACAAGCTCGGTTATCTACCTAAATACAAAAAACAAAATACCGTAAGGCTTCATTACCTTCTCAAAGAAGATTTATTGAAGCTGGATAAAATCACGCAAGAGACAAGGCTGCTCGGACGAGAAAACATTTCTACGGACGAACAGCTTTTCTCATATAAAGAGTCAGTGTTGTCCCAAATCGAAAACTTGACTGACGACAGAACACACCTGCGAAAACAGTTAAGAAAAAATATGAGTGACGATGAGCTGTCAAAGGTCAAAGAACAGATTAAGACAATAACTGACAAGCTGTGGACTCTCCGTAAAGAGGTTGGGCTTTGCGATGACATTGCCAAGAGGTCAAAGGTCATTGAAGCCAATATTGAAACGGTAAGAGCCTACGAAGAAAAACAAGACAGAAAGGAGCAAAATCGAAATGACAAATTCAGGTGACGCAGCAGAACAGGTCGTAAGATTATCTCTTGAAGGCTTTGAAGTTGCTGCTAAACTAACCGGTTCGGCTGCAAAGAATATTGCTATTCTTCTCGCTTCCGTGTTAAAGCAGGAAGCAACGCAGGCAAACAAGACAAGAGGTAAAGCCCGTCTTACCAATATGATTAAATCGGGCAAAGAGTTGAAAGTGTTTTCTATCCCGAACAAGGACTTGAAGAAATTCACCGAACAGGCAAAACGCTACGGCGTTCTTTATTGCGTGTTGAGGGATAAAAACACAAATGGCGATAATGTACCGATTGATATTATTGCTCGTGCGGAGGACGCTTCCAAAATTCAGCGTATCGTTGAGAGATTTGAACTCGGTAAGGTGGATAAGGCTGCCATCGTTACAGAGTCGCAGAAAGCGGTTGAAAAACGAGAAGCCTTAGAAAAGGACAAGCCGACAAAAACCAAAAACGAAATCATTACCGAGGAAGCAACCCGAAAACCAATTCAGAAAGACGGGTACTCGCAATCAAACCCCACAGTCGCCAAGACGGACAAAAACCCTCCGTCAAGGCAAAACTCAGAGCCGGCAGATATGCGAACTGACAAGGGTGCTGAAAGCGACGGACAGAAAAAGCCGTCGGTCAAAGAAAAGCTCGACCGATATAAGGCTCAGTCCAAGCAACAGAAAGAAGCGGAACGCAAAGAGCCGGAAGTCGATAAGACAAAGAGTAACTCTGCACCAAAGCAAACGGTACACAAACAGCCGAAAAACAAACCTAAGAAATCGAAAGAGAGGTAATTATAATGACAAACAATTTTACTCCTGCAAAGGCAGGCGGTCAGCGACCGAGACTTTCCAAAGAAGAATATGCCGAGAAAATGAAAGCGGAAAAGGAAGCAGTATATCAGATGTCGGACGACGCCGCAAAAGCGATTGTTTCCGACCCGGAGAAGTTCAAAGCATTCCTTGATACGCAGAGCCGACTTGACAGATACTCTGCTGTCAACGCTCTCCTCATTTTTAAGCAGCTGCCCGAAGCAAGTCAGCTTAAAAACTTTGACGATTGGAGCAAAGACAACATCAAAATCACGAAAGGTGCTAAGAGCATTTCTATTCTTGAACCTGTTGAATATGCAAAGCGTAACGGTACAACCGGAATTTCCTACAATGTGAAAAAGGTCTTTGATGTATCTCAGACCAATGGCAAACGACCGCCTGCGCCGACAGTCAACCGTGACCCTAAAGCACTCATTACCACAATGCTTGATTCTTCTCCTGTCAATGTGGAAGCGGCAGACGACCTGCCGTATCCGAATATGGCAGCATTCTATAACAACGAGGAACAGACCTTGTATGTTAAGCGTGATGTGGGAGACAGCGTAGCGGTCGCTCAGTGCGTAGCACAGGAACTTGGCCACGCACAGCTTTCTATCAACAGCGACAGTTACAGCCGTTCCGATATGGGCTTTCAGGCGGTATGTATCGGATATATGCTTTGCAAAAAGTACGGTATTGATACGCAGAATTTTGCCATCAACCGTATTCCGGATAAGCTCGCTAACAAAGAGCCAAAGGATATTCGCTATGAACTTTCCAAAACGAGAAATGCGATGGCGGATATTCATTCCCGTGTTTCCGATGAACTTTACAAGAAAAAGCAGGCTCGCTCAAAAGACTATGAAAGATAAGAGGTTAGATTATGGCGAAAGAAGAAATGTATCATATAGCGTTGGACGATTACGAACACGGCATTATTATCCGTTCTCTCAATGATGAAAAAACGGACTTGATGAACGAGGGTAAATCCACCGACGCTGTTGACGACCTTATCATTAAGGTCGGAACTGCCCCAAAGAAAAAGTTCAAAGTTATCGAAAAGGAACGCTCTTGTGAATCGAGATAACGAAAGGCAGACTGCTGTTATTCTTTCCGTCATCGGTATTATCCCGGTCGTATGGCTGGCACTTTTGATTGCACCCTCTGTAAAAGGAGGATTGCCGGAAATTCTGCCAAGCCTTTTGTCGGCTTTTAACAAACCGTTCCATATTGAAGTTTGCGAGGACAGCTTAAAAACTGTCCTCGTTTTGCTTCTCTGTTACGGACTCGGTCTTGGAATTTACTTCTCAACACAGAGAAATTACCGAAGGCGTGAAGAACACGGCTCTGCTAAATGGGGCAACGCAAGAGCCGTAAATAAAAAATACAGACAGTCGCCGGATTCCGCAAACAAGTTGATGACGCAAAATGTTTGTATCGGGCTTAATGCAAAGAAACATCGAAGAAATCTAAACACACTTGTATGTGGTGGTTCGGGTGCCGGTAAGACACGATTTTACTGTAAACCGAACCTTATGCAATGCAACACATCGTTCGTTATTCTTGACCCAAAAGGCGAAATTCTGAGGGACACAGGAAAGCTGCTTGAAAGCAAAGGCTATGAAGTCCGTGTACTTGATTTGATTTCAATGGAAAAAAGCCATTGTTATAACCCATTTGTCTATTTGCAGAATGACAATGATGTGCAAAAACTCGTGACGAACCTTTTCAAGAGTACCACTCCAAAGGGCAGTCAGTCCCAAGACCCATTTTGGGACACTTCCGCTTCAATGCTGTTGCTTGCCTTGGTGTTCTATTTGCACTATGAAGCACCGGAAGAAGAACAAAACTTCGCAATGGTTATGGAAATGCTAAGAGCCGGTTCGATTGAGGACGAGGAAGATACAAGACCTTCTCCCCTCGACGAATTGTTTGCCGAGCTTGAAATGAAAAATCCCGACCATATTGCTCTTAAATATTACCGTTCCTATCATTCCGGTGCGGCAAAAACATTAAAGTCCATACAAATAACTCTTGCGGCAAGATTGGAAAAGTTCAACCTTGAAAGTCTTGCTTCTTTAACCACGACAGATGAGCTTGACTTGCCGTCGCTTGGAGAAAAAAAGGTTGCTCTGTTTGCTTTGATACCGGACAACGATTCCAGCTTTAATTTCTTGGTATCTATTCTTTACACACAGCTGTTTCAGCAGTTGTTTTATGCTGCTGACCATATCCACGGCGGCTCGCTTCCCGTTCCTGTTCATTTTCTTATGGACGAGTTCGCCAATGTGAGCCTGCCCGATGATTTCGACAAGATATTGTCGGTTATGCGCTCCCGTGGGGTTTCTGTAAGTATCATCTTACAGAACTTAGCACAGCTAAAAGCCTTGTTTGAAAAACAATGGGAAAGCATTGTGGGCAATTGCGATGAGTTCCTATATCTCGGCGGCAACGAGCAAAGCACTCATAAATATGTGTCTGAACTTCTCGGCAAGGAAACCATTGATACCAACACATACGGTAAGAGTTCGGGACGAAGCGGAAACTATTCCACCAACTATCAGATTAGCGGTCGAGAGTTGCTCACTCCCGATGAGGTGCGTATGCTTGATAACCAATATGCCATTCTGTTTATTCGTGGAGAACGACCTGTAATGGACTTCAAGTATGACATCTTGAAGCACCCGAATGTGGCACTTACAACCGATGGTAAGGCTTCGGCTTACAAACACGGAGAAGTTACCGTCAAGCATTCGTCTATCTCTGTTCTTTCTCTTAACCCGAAAGAGTTACCGGAGGAAAACTACGGAGAAACCACTTACGAACTTCTGTCCGATGAGGACTTTGAAGTAAATAAAAACATATATTAACGGAGGAATTTACAATGACTAATTTCAATAAGAACAACGAAAAGAAAACCACTCAGAGATTGCCTATGACCGGAAAGGTTAAGAAAGGCTTTCATACTTACTGCGCCGTTGTTACAGCAGTAACCCTTGTTTTCGGTATGAGCGTTACCGCTTTTGCCGCTAACGACCCGATTACCGTGGTAAATAATTTGTCCGACTTTATTTTCGGACTTATTCGTGCAATCGGTATGATTTTGCTCGGCTTTGGTATCGTTCAGGTCGGACTTTCTTTGAAATCTCACGACCCGTCTCAGCGTGCCAACGGCTTCTTGACCCTTGCAGGCGGTATTATCATTACCTTTGCAAAGGAAATTCTTAACCTCATTGCCGGTTAAAAGAACACAGTTATCAAAGGGGCATATCCGATTTTGGGTATGCCCCTTAATCTTTAAGGAGGTGCAAACAGATGAGTGATAACTGGGTGGTTCAAAACCTACAAAATGCCCTCGACACTTGGAACAGCAAGTTATCGGAAATATGGCAACTGCTTACCACTTCACCGCAGGACTTCAAAGGCGGAAGCATTTGGAATGTGATGGTAACAATCAACGGTGCGGTTCAGGCTATCGGACTTGCTTTGCTTGTTTTATTCTTTGTTGTCGGTGTAGTTCGCACTTGCGGAAGTTTTACCGAAGTAAAGAAACCGGAACACGCATTAAAATTGTTTATCCGTTTTGCCATTGCCAAAGGTGTTATAACCTACGGCTTGGAGCTTATGCTCGCTTTGTTTAATATCGTACAAGGTACAATTTCAACCATAATGACATCAGCAGGATTTGGTACACCGAATCAAACGACACTGCCATCCGAAATGATAACCACCATTGAGGAGTGCGGATTTTTTGAAAGTATTCCGTTATGGGCTGTAACGCTCATTGGCGGACTGTTTATCACAGTTCTCTCTTTCATTATGATAATGACGGTGTACGGACGATTTTTCAAACTGTATATGTACACGGCTCTCGCTCCGATACCGCTTTCAACCTTTGCCGGAGAACCGTCGCAGAATGTCGGTAAGAGCTTTATTAAAAGCTACTGTGCCGTTCTGCTTGAAGGTGCGGTAATTGTACTTGCTTGTATCATCTTCTCCCTATTTGCTTCTACACCGCCGGTGGTTGACGCAAATGCAGCAGCCGTTACTCAGGTGTGGGCATATATTGGAGAACTCGTATTCAATATGCTTGTACTTGTCGGTGCTGTTAAAATGAGCGACCGTATTATCCGTGAAATGATGGGCTTGTAATCGGAGGTTTTGACTGAATGAAAAACAAAAACAGAACAGGTCGGCAGAAGTATATTCAGCCTGACCGCAAATGCAAAAACTGCGTATATAACGGCGGTAAAAGAAAAGGAGAGCGAGTTTGTCTTGCAGATACCTGTATCTATACTGCCGATAACCGCAGAGAAAGGAAAATTTAATGGAAGTTAAGATTAACAGAGAAATACGAAATTACACGGAATCAATGTTCTTTGGACTGTCGCTCAGACAGTTCATTTTTTCTGTTCTTGCTTGCGGAGTGGCGGTAGGATTGTACTTCTTACTTAAACCGCATTTCGGAACAGAAACGGTATCGTGGGTTTGTATTTTGGGAGCATCACCTTTTGCGGCTCTCGGCTTTGTGAAATACAACGGAATGACTGCCGAGAAGTTTATATGGGCGTGGATTAAGTCCGAATTTCTTATGCCTAAGAAGTTGGTGTTTCACTCTACGAACACCTACTACGAACTTATGAAACCGACAATCGAACAAAAACAGAAGGAGGCTTATAAGAACAATGATTAAAACCCTTACAAACCTGTTAAAGCAGGACAAAGAAAAGTTTGTAGTACCAAAGGGCGTACAGGATTGTATTCCCATTACCGCTATTTATGATGACGGCATTTTCCGTGTTGGAAAGGACAAATATTCGAAGTCTTTTAAGTTCACGGATATTAACTATGCCGTTGCAAGTCGTGAAGATAAAGAAGCAATGTTCCTTGAATATTCTGAACTTCTCAATTCTCTCGACAGCGGTGCTACTACAAAACTGACAATCAACAACAGACGGCTTAACCGTTTGGATTTTGAAAAAACAATCCTTATTCCCGAAACCGGAGATGACCTTGATGTTTACAGAGAAGAATATAACAAAATGCTTCTTGATAAGGCAACCGGCGCAAACGCCATCGTTCAGGATAAGTATGTAACTATCTCTATCAACAAAAAGAGTGTTGAGGACGCAAGAACATATTTTGCCCGTGTAGGTGCGGATTTGATTGCTCACTTTTCAAGGCTCGGAAGCAAATGCGTAGAACTTGAAACAGACGAGCGACTTCGTATCGTTCACGACTTCTTCCGTGTGGGAGAAGAAACCGCATATCACTTTGATATTAAGGAAACCCGAAAGAAAGGACACGATTTTAAGGACTATGTTTGCCCCGACACAATGGAGTTTGAAAAGGACTATTTCAAGATGGGCGACCGTTACGGACGAGTTCTTTTTCTTCGTGAGTACGCTTCGTATATTAAGGACACTATGGTAACAGACCTTACCGACTTGAACCGTAACCTTATGATGTCCATTGATATTGTGCCTGTGCCGACAGATGAAGCGGTAAGAGAAGCGGAAAGCAGACTTCTCGGTGTGGAAACCAATATCACCAACTGGCAGAGAAAGCAAAATCAAAACAACAACTTTTCCGCTACCGTTCCGTATGATATGGAACAGCAGAAAAAGGAAATGAAAGAGTTCCTTGATGACCTCACCACTCGTGATCAGCGAATGATGTTCGCTGTACTCACGCTGGTTCATACTGCGGACAGCAAGAAGCAACTTGATGATGACACCGAAGCTTTGCTTACGGTAGCAAGACAGAACTTGTGTCAGTTTGCCGTTTTGAAATATCAACAGCCGGACGGACTGAATACTGCAATGCCGTTTGGTACACGCAAGATTGACGCATTCAGAACACTTACAACCGAAAGCCTTGCAGTCTTTATCCCTTTCAAGGTTCAGGATATTTACCACGAAAACGGTATTTACTACGGTCAGAATGTAATCAGCAAAAATATGATTATCGCCGACCGCAGACAGCTACTCAACGGTAACTCCTTTATCCTCGGCGTATCCGGTGGCGGTAAGTCTTTTGCGGCTAAGGGCGAGATAGAAAATATCATTCTTTCCTCTAATGCGGATGTAATTATAATTGACCCTGAGCGTGAGTATTCGCAGCTTGTCAAAGCTCTTGGCGGCGAAATTATCAATATATCCGCTACTTCGCAGAGCCATATCAATGCAATGGATATGAACAAAGAATACGGAGATGGAGCAAACCCGGTTATCTTGAAATCCGAGTTCATTATGTCGCTTTGTGAACAGCTTATCGGCGGTACAAATCTCGGTGCAAAGCAAAAGTCCATCATTGACCGTTGTACCGCAAGCGTGTACCGAGATTATCAGCAGAGGGGTTATACCGGTACTGTTCCTACTTTGCAGGACTTCCGAGCAGAACTTCTCAAACAGGACGAGCCAGAAGCTAAAGAGATTGCTCTTGCCATTGAGTTGTTTACCAACGGCTCACTCAACACATTTGCAAAGCCGACCAATGTGGATACGCACAATCGTCTTATCTGCTATGATATTCTTGACCTCGGCAAGCAGCTTATGCCTATCGGTATGCTTGTCGTTCTCGACAGTATTTTGAACCGCATTACACAGAACAGAGCAAAAGGCAAACAAACCTTTATCTTCATTGATGAGATTTATCTCTTGTTCCAGCACGAGTATTCCGCTAACTTCCTTTTCACTTTGTGGAAGCGAGTAAGAAAGTACGGTGCTTACGCAACGGGCATTACACAGAATGTAGATGACCTTTTACAGAGCCACACCGCAAGAACAATGCTTGCAAACAGCGAGTTCTTGATTATGCTCAATCAGGCTTCTACCGACCGTTTGGAACTTGCAAAACTCCTTAATATTTCCGACCGCCAGCTTTCGTATATCACAAATGTTGACGCAGGACACGGACTTATTAAAGTGGGTAGTTCGCTTGTGCCGTTTGCGAATAAATTCCCGAAGAATACAAAGCTCTACAAGTTAATGACAACCAAACCGGGCGAGGGTGCATAACCCTTGCCTCATTTTTTACTCAGAAAGGAAACGCTTATGAAAAATAAAATCTATATTGCTTTAATCTGTGCTTTCAGCATTTTGCTTGCTGTCAGTTCCGGCTTTCTTATCAAGCACTATATCGACTCCAAAAAGCAGTCTGAACTCTATGACAACTTGATTGAAACCATTGAGAAAACAGATACCGAAAAAGATACAATGACGTATTCGCAAGACAAGTCGTTCTTGTCGGACTATCAGGATTTATATCTGCAAAACAACGATATGGTGGGGTGGATAAAGATTGAGGACACCAAAATCAATTATCCTGTTATGCAGTCAAAGGATAATCCGAATTTCTATTTGAAACACGGCTTCGACAAGGCGTATACCGACTACGGTTGCCCTTATATTCAGGAAAACTGCGATGTGGATATTCCGTCGGACAACCTCATTATCTACGGTCATAATATGAAGGACAGTTCAATGTTTTCGGGGCTTATGAAGTACACAGATAAGTCTTTTTGGGAAAGCCATAAGACTATTAGCTTCGATACTTTAACCGAGAAATGCGACTATGAGATTATCGCTGCATTTAAGACGGTGGTATATACCGACAGTCCCGAAAGTTTCAAATACTATCAGTTCATCAACGCAGATACGAGAGATGAATTTAATGCCTATATCACCAAATGCAAAGAACTTGCCTTGTATGATACGGGAGTACCCGCAGAATACGGTGACAAATTGATTACGCTTTCCACCTGTGAGTATTCCCGTAACAACGGAAGAATGGTTGTTGTTGCAAAGAAAATAGCCGAATAAGGAGGAATGAACCTTGTATGATTAGTTTCATAAATTTAGCGGTATTGTTTGCGGCTAAGGTTGCGGACAACGCCCTAAGTACGACAAAAACAATATTAGTACAAAGAAGTCGGTGGATACTTGCAGGCATTGCGGTTGTCATATCCGACTTCATTTATTTTTGGATAACGAAAAGAGTTGTCTCTGCAAATAACGAGATAGCTATGCTTGTTGTTGCCGTTGCGGGCGGTGTCGGTTGTTCTCTTGCTTGCTTTATTAACGAGAAAATGTCAAAGGACAGAACCTATGTGAATGTGATTATGTCCGATGACCTTGAAGAAATGAAGCGTTTGCGAGATTTCCTCGCAAAGCATCACATCACGAATGTGGCAAACGACAGCTACACCCTTGACTGGAACGCAAAGACAATTTCTATAACCGCTTATCCCGAAACAAAAGTAGAAAGCCGATTGATTAACGAGTTTATTGCCGACAGTTCGACGAAATTCAAGAGGGTTATTCAACCGGCTTAGGAAGGAGGTTCAGCGTGGCTGATATAAAGACAAGAGATACCGTCAAAGGCACGATAAAGACCTTGGATAAAGCAACCGTTGCCGGTCAGAAGATGAAACAGGCATATATCGCCACAAAAGAGAAAGCGGAACGCTCTGTCAATGCCAATGAAAACACGGCAGAAGAATATGCTGCCGATAAAGTTCAATCCGGCATTGATGAAATCTCTCACGATGTCGTTTATGCCTTTGATAAAGCAGGTCGAAAAGGTGTCGGAGAAACCAAACGGAATATCCAATCTGCCAAAGACGGCTTCCAGCGTTTTAAGCAACAGCGAGCTGAGCAGTCATTGAGAAAACAGACTGCACAGAATACTAATTCTGCGATTAAGACTGTTGATACGGCTGAAAAGACGATTAAGCAGTCGGCAACTTCTTCAGGCAAGAAAACAATTAAATTTGCCGGAAAAGAAGCCGCAAAGACAACGCAGAAATCTGTTAAGACCGCTGAGCAGACTGCAAAAGCGGCGATAAAGACAAGCCAACAGACAGCGAAAGCCGCACAGAAAACGGCGCAAGCCACGGTTAAGACTTCGCAGAAAGCGGCGCAGGTGGCTAAGGCAACCGCCAAAGCAACGGCAACTGCTGTAAAAGCAACAGCCAAAGCTACCGTTGTCGCAGTAAAGGCGATTATAGCGGCGGCAAAAAGTTTTGTTGCTGCAATAGCAGCCGGAGGTTGGGTTGCCGTTGTTGTGATTATAGTCTTATGCCTTGTAGGGTTAATTGCCGGTTCTGTTTACGGCATTTTCTTTTCGGGAGAAGATTCCGGTACGGGAATGTCAATGCAGACTGTTGTGCAGGAAATCAATCAAGAATACGATGACCGATTAGAACAAGAAAAGAACTCCGTAAGTTATGATGTTCTTGAAATGAGCGGTAGCAGAGCTGTATGGAAAGATGTCCTTGCGGTTTATTCCGTTAAAGTGAATACAAATGCCGATAATCCGATGGAGGTTGCCACGGTTGACGATACCAAGAAGCAACTGTTGTCGGATATTTTTTGGGAGATGAACAGTATTTCTTCCCGTACCGAAACGAAATCTCATACCGAAATCGAAGAAAGCGACGACGGACACGGAAATATCGTAGAGACGGAAACCACCGTAACCGAGACATTTCTGTATATCACGGTATCGCATAAGACCGTAGATGAAATGGCGACTGCCTATGGTTTTAATGAGGAGCAAAAAAATTATCTTGCCGAGCTTTTGAAAGATGAAAACAATCAGCTATGGTCGCAAGTCCTTTACGGTATCGGTTACAGTGATGACCAAATCGTATCTGTTGCCTTGTCGCAGGTCGGAAATGTCGGAGGTCAGCCTTACTGGTCTTGGTACGGATTTGACTCCCGTGTGGAATGGTGTGCTTGCTTTGTTTCTTGGTGTGCTAATGAGTGCGGATATATTGACGCCGGTATTATTCCGAAATATGCCGGTTGTGTGAACGGCGCTCAATGGTTCAAAGACCGAGGACAATGGGCAGACCGTAATTACGAGCCTGCACCTGGAACAATCATTTTCTTTGACTGGGAGGGCGACGGAGAAACCGACCACACAGGCATTGTGCAAAAATGCGAGAACGGAATTGTTTATACCGTTGAGGGTAATTCCGGTGATGCTTGCAGACAAAGACAATACGCAGTCGGTAGCAGCAGTATCTACGGATACGGTATCCCGGCGTATTAAAAAAGATGGCTGCTCATTTGAGTAGCCATCGAGTACATATTAACTTTCAAAATCATAATTTCCGAAATTGATGATGTTCAAGCCTTTCTTCTTTGCTCTTTCATAAGTCTTTGCAGCTCCGCCCCATCCGTGATTAACAAAGCATATAGCGTAGCTTGCGTTATCCACCATAAACTTATTCCTTGCAGGAATGGCGGCTTTGAAGTGATATTTTTCAAAATCATCGGGATATATTATCGAATCGAACAGTTCACTGTTATACACATTAAATGACAGATAAGGAATAACGAGATAATTGCTTATATGTGGATACTCTTTTTTTAATTCGTAAACGCAGCGACCGCATAATCGGTCAAATCCGCCTTGTCCGCCACTCAGAAACTCAGTTACACCTTTATCTATAAGTGAAACAATAGCTTCTTTTATCTGTTCGCTTGTTACTCCATAGCATTCATTATGCCCTATGAATACAGCCGTATTTTCTTTACTCATACTATACCATCCCCCGTGCTTAATACAGTATAGCATAAAAAAGTTAAAAAATCATCACTGTTAGTTATTATTACTTCCAAATGGTGTGTGTATGTTTTGACTAACTCAATCTATACTATTAGTGATAGAAACATACCAAGGGGGTGATGAGATGAAACTCGCTACAATCGGCAAGAACGTCAGAAAATATCGACTGATGAAAAAATTACGCCAAGAAGATTTAGCGGAGAAAGCAGGATTGACTACTAACTATATCGGTATGGTAGAAAGAGGCGAGAAAATCCCGTCACTTGAAACATTTATAAAGATACTCAATGCATTGGGCGTATCTGCTGATATGGTTTTGAGTGAAGTTTTGGATACCGGATACACTGTTAAAAATTCAATGCTGAATGAGAAACTTGGAAAACTCACTCCTGAAGATAGAGATAGAATTTATGAGGTGTTAGATACGCTCATAAAACAATCAAAGCAAATACTTCCGTAAATTACAAGGCTCGCCGTTATCGGCGGGCTTTTTTGTTTTTGCTTACGCTGATGAAGGGTGATAAGGTTGTCAAGTTGCTCCAAGTAAGCACCCAAAACTCGTTGTTCGGTTATACTTGGAATAGTTACATATGTGTTTCCCACAAGTTCTTTGTTAAGATTATTTACTGTGCTACCAGCAGCAAGTGACCTATACTGGCTAAGCATTTGTGGTGTACCAAGTAGATGACAAAGGAAAGTTAAGTCAAAGACTCCATAGGTATTTCTTATGAGCAACCAACCGTCGTGAATACAGCCATCAATGTCCATTATATAGGGCTTTCCGAAACTCATAGAGTTGGAAAGAATTAAGTCACCCGGATGAACTTCTCTCGTTTTAGACAGCCCTTCGGGACGAATTTTCTCAGCGGTTTTGGTTATATAATTTCCTTGTGTTGGAGCATCGCCAATCTTAACCCAGTTCAACCCATTTGGTTCATCCGTTATGAAATCGTCAATTGGTCTTGGTGAACCTCCTCGTTCTATTTGAACCAATTCTGAAAACTTACGCTGTTCCCAAGAAAGAGCGGAATTTAAGGACATAAAAATGACCGTCAGATCTCAAATGAGACTTGACGGTCTTATATTTTATGATTGTATTTAAGAAAGTCGTTTCGGTGGTCTTGCTTCCGAAGTTGGTAGCCTTGCGCTATGAGCGTATCTACTTTCAAAGCAATCAGGTTGATGTCAGAACTCATTGCTCGTGCAATTTGCTGAATGTCGTAGCCGTTTTCAATGTACTCCAAAATGGTGTCATCAGGCAGCGAAGCCTGAGAAGCAAAGATATTTGCTTCATACTCCATACGGTTTTCTCGCATATCGAATATATTAAATTCTTTGAAACCACCTGCCGCAACAGCTTCTTGTCTATGAAGAATATCGTGACCGATTTCGTGCCACAGTACTATCTGTTCCACGACAGGGTGCATACCGTTTTTGAGAAAGATGAAGCGGTTCTTTAATATGACCTTATATGCTCCACGCTGTTTGTCGAAGTTCCGATAGATGATATTTATGCCAAGCTCTTTTGCCACCCGGTAAGGGTTGCGAGTGCCACAGCGGTCAATGAGCCTGTTTACGATTTTTACAATCTCAGCCGTAGTGTAATATCCCAATTCGGCTCACCTCCTTGTAGGATAATTGTACCTGATATTTACCCTATAATAAAGTATAAACTAAATACTGTCCCATAAAGCGGACTTAGTTTCACTTCGAGGATTGCTCGTCTTTGCGATATTTCTTCGGGGTGTATTTTTTATTGTTCTTTTTGGCAATAAGATATGCTTCCTGAATAGCGTCAACCATCTCACGCATATCTTCGTCTGCCAATTCGCCGCCGGCAAACAGACCGGTTACTTCTGCAAGTAATTCCTGAGCCTGCTTTGCCCCTCTGCGTCCATATTTATCTTCAACCTCAGCGATAAATGCGTCATCTTCCGAAAGCAGATAGTTTACATTTTCGTCGAGGGCTTCTGCCAATGCTTTATATCTTTCCATTCCTCTCGGACGAGATTTATCTTTTTCATAAGAACAGATTACACGAACGGTAACGCCTATTTTATTAGCCAACTCTTCCTGAGTAAGACCGAGTTTAGTCCTTCCGGCTTTGACTTTTTCACCGAATGTCATCTTTGCGTTCACTCCTTAATTAAGAATTTGTAGTTTAACTTCTTGTTACCTCTTGACATTTGTACTTGAACTGCGTATAATAAGAAACAGGAAGTTGAACTACATATAGTTTACATTAAACTTCCTAAAAAGTCAAGGGGGTTCTGAAATAATGCGAAACATACTTCATTGCGATATGAATAATTTTTATGCCAGCGTTGAATGTATGCTCGACCCCACATTAAAGAAGTATCCTATTGCTGTTTGCGGTTCGGTCGAAGAACGACACGGTATTGTGCTTGCGAAGAATTACAAGGCAAAAGCATTTGATGTCAAAACGGGCGATGCAGTATGGCAAGCCAAACAGAAGTGCAAAGATTTGGTAGTAGTACCGCCACATTATGAGGAGTACATAAAATACTCAAAGCTCGCAAGAAGCGTATATGAGCGATATACAGACCAAGTTGAACCGTATGGTATGGATGAGTGTTGGTTGGATATTAGTGGGACAGAGAAGATTTTCGGCTCGCCGGAAAAGGTGGCAAATGAAATTCGTGAGACTATGAAGTTTGAACTCGGCTTGACGATTTCTGTGGGTGTTTCCTTTAATAAGATATTTGCGAAGCTCGGCTCGGATATGAAGAAACCGGATGCAGTAACCGTAATACCAAAGGACACATTCAAAGAAAAGATTTGGGGACTTCCTGCCGCTGACCTGCTCGGTGTAGGACGGGCAACCCAGCGAGTGCTTGACAGCTATTGTATTCGTACCATCGGGGATTTAGCGAATACCGACCCTGAGTTCTTACGCAGAAGATTAGGAAAGAACGGGGTAGTTTTATGGAACTATGCCAACGGCAACGACCTTTCCCTTGTTGCCAAGAAAGACTTCGTTTCCCCTATAAAAAGCGTAGGACACGGTATAACAACAGTAGCAGACTTAGAGAAACCGGAGCAGGTGTGGCCCGTGTTTCTCGAATTAACCCAAGACATCGGACACAAGCTCCGTGTTCACGGACTAAGTGCAGAAGGTGTCGCAATACATATTAGAGACAACACACTCAATACAAGGCAATGGCAGACGAAGATTGCACTTCCTACACAGTCTCCGATGATTATTGCAAAGACCGCTTTTCAGTTGTTTGAAAAGAGATATGGGTGGAACAACCCTATCCGTTCTGTGACGGTACAAGCCATAAATCTTGTTCCACAAGACACGCCCCGTCAAATAGATATGTTTATGGACGCCGCAAAACAGGACAAATTGGAGCGAATGGAAAAGTGCGTTGAAGAAATCAGACGGCGTTTCGGAAAGGACAGCATAAGGAATGGGGTTCTGT
>ENA-OURQ01001958-OURQ01001958.1-human-gut-metagenome-genome-assembly--contig:-NODE-1958-length-16309-cov-3.125692_pt1 | contig 16309 bp, 12 predicted proteins | sample MGYA00242105_ERZ508999 | MGnify/ENA primary metagenome ERZ508999 (study PRJEB26280, sample SAMEA2338771) | human gut metagenome | biome: human gut; feature: human-associated habitat; material: faeces...
GAGGATATGGCATCTACGAACCGCCATGAGACAATTTATGTGGTTTCGCCGGAGATGAACAGCAATAACCAGCTCTTATTCCGTGATAATATCAAACCAAGTATCGCAGGAAAACATGTAATCTTATTATCTGCATCTACCACAACCGGAAAGACAATCCACAGAAGTCTTGAGGGAATCCGTTACTATGGCGGCGTGATCGAGGCAGTGGCATCTGTGTTCAGCACGGTATCTGAGATGGATGGCTTTGCGGTACACTCGGTGTTCCATGCAGAGGATCTTCCGGGATATGCGGCTTATTCCGCAGATGACTGTCCATTCTGTAAAAAAGGAATCAAGCTGGATGCCGTGGTCAATGGATTCGGTTATTCTAAGTTATGATCAGAAATGAATGTATGAAATAAAAGATACAGGCAGGTTGCTTCGTCAATTTGACGGAAAAAGATGAAATATCAGTGCAATCTGACGAAGAAATCAAAAAACAGTCAAAATAATTCATATTTGTGCAATTGTAATAAATCATAAGTGAAAATCTTGTGAAAAAGATTGATTGACTTTGACTGTATATGAAAGTATAATAAGCACAACAAATCAAAAACAAGCAAAAATAAGCAGGAGGCAGAAATGATTTACACTGTGACTTTTAATCCGTCACTGGATTACATCGTGTCGGTAGAGAACTTCCAGCTTGGTCTTACCAATCGAACCAGTTCGGAGATGCTTTTGCCGGGAGGCAAGGGAATTAATGTTTCTACAGTTCTTATGAATCTGGGAATTGAGAGTACAGCCCTTGGATTTACAGCCGGATTTACCGGAGATGAGATTATCAGACGTCTTGAGGAGATGGGTGTGAGGAATGGTTTCATCCAGGTAGGGGAAGGCTTTTCCAGAATCAATCTGAAGCTGAAGAGTATAGACGGTACAGAAATCAATGGACAGGGACCGAAGATCGGAACTGATAAGGTGGATCTGCTGATGAAGCAGTTAGGAGAGCTTGGACAAGGCGATGTACTTTTCCTTTCCGGAAGCATTCCATCATCCATGCCGGATGATGCCTACCAGAAGATCATGGCTATGCTGGACGGCAGAGGCGTAAGAATCGCAGTGGACGCGACGAGAGATCTTCTGATGAAGGTTCTCCCCTATCATCCATTTCTTATTAAGCCAAATAACCATGAACTTGGTGAGATCTTCGGCGTAGAACTGAAAGACCGCCAGTCCGTGATCCCATATGGTAAGAAACTCCAGGAGATGGGAGCTGTGAATGTACTGATTTCCATGGCAGGAGAGGGCGCGGTCCTTATTGCTGAGAATGGAGACGTTTATGAGGAGCCTGCACCGAAAGGCAAGCTGATCAATGGTGTTGGAGCCGGAGACTCCATGGTTGCCGGATTTATGGCAGGATATATGGAGAAGCAGGATTATGAATATGCGTTCCACATGGGAATCGCAGCTGGAAGTGCCAGTGCGTTTTCTGAGAATCTTGCTACCAGAGAAGAGATTGAAGCTGTATATCAGCAGATCACAGGAAAGGATCAGGAGGAAAGGAAGAAATGAGGATCACAGATTTACTGGACGTAAGAAGTATTTCGTTAAATGCTGCCCCAGCAGATAAGTCTCAGACTCTGGATGCAGCGGTTTCCCTTATGACCAGAAGTGGCAAGATTAATGATGAGGAAGCGTACCGTAAGCAGGTCTATGCCAGAGAGGAAGAAAGTACTACAGGAATCGGGGAGGGAATCGCCATTCCTCATGGTAAATGTGATGCAGTAGAGAAACCAGGACTTGCCGCTATGGTGATCCCGGGAGGGGTTGACTTTGACTCTCTTGACGGAGAGCCGGTTACCTTGCTGTTTCTTATTGCTGCGCCAAATACAGAGGATAATGTTCATCTGGATGTGCTCAGCAAGCTTTCCATGATGCTGATGGATGAGAAATTTACCAAGAGTCTTCGTGCAGCGAAGACACCAGAGGAATTTCTTGCGATCATTGATCAGGCAGATGAGGAGAAGAAGAGCGTAGATGAGCGTCTGGCCGATATGGGAGAGGCTGAAGCGGATCAGTTTAAGATTCTGGCTGTTACTTCCTGTCCTACAGGAATTGCCCACACCTACATGGCAGCAGAAGGAATTGAGAAGGCTGCCAAGGCGAAGAACTGTTTTGTGAAAATTGAGACAAGAGGCTCTGGCGGAGCCAAGAATGTGCTTACAGAGCAGGAGATTCAGGATGCAGACTGCATTATCGTTGCGGCCGATGCCCAGGTTCCCATGGATCGTTTCGATGGAAAGAAAGTGATTCAGCGTCAGGTTTCTGATGGAATCAATAAGGCTGATGAGCTTGTAGAGCTTGCCATGTCTGGAAACGTACCGGTTTATCACAGCGGAAATGCATCAGCCTCATCACAGAGTCAGAATAAGGCCGGCGGCAGTGTGGGACACAAGATTTACACCCAGCTGATGAATGGTGTTTCCCATATGCTTCCGTTTGTAGTTGGCGGTGGTATTCTGATCGCCATTGCCTTTTTGATCGATGGTCTTATGGTAGATATGAATGCCCTGGATGTAGCCGAGCGCTCTAATTTTGGGTCTATTACTCCGGCGGCAGCTATGTTCAAACAAATCGGTGATGTGGCATTTGGTTTTATGCTTCCGGTTCTGGCGGGATTTATTGCCATGGCAATCGGTGACAGACCGGCACTTGCACTTGGCTTTGTGGGTGGAATGATGGCACACAGCGGAACTTCAGGTTTTCTTGGTGCTCTGGTAGCTGGTTTTGCAGCAGGATATATTATTCTGGGACTTCGTAAGGTATGTGAGAAGCTTCCGGAAGCCCTTGAGAAGATTGCGCCGGTTCTGATTTATCCGGTTGTTGGTATTCTGATCATGGGACTTCTGATGCTGTTTGTTGTAGAGCCCATCATGGGGGGTATCAATACAGCACTGAATAACGGACTTACCTCCATGGGAAGCTCCAGTAAGATCATTCTTGGACTGATCCTTGGCGGAATGATGGCAATCGATATGGGTGGCCCGTTTAACAAGGCAGCATATGTATTTGGTACTGCAGCGATTGCAGCTGGTAACTATGATATTATGGCAGCCGTTATGGTTGGTGGTATGGTTCCGCCATGCGCCATCGCACTTGCTACACTTCTTTTTAAAGACAGATTTACGAAAGAAGAAAGGGAGTCTGGTCCTACCAACTTTATTATGGGACTTGCCTTTATCACAGAGGGAGCCATTCCTTTTGCAGCAGCCGACCCGCTTCATGTGCTTCCGGCATGTATTGTGGGATCTGGTCTTGCAGGTGCAATGTCCATGGCATTTGGCTGTACCCTGATGGCACCTCACGGTGGAATCTTCGTAGTTCCGGTTATGGGAAATGCAGTGCAGTATGTGAGTGCACTGGTAGTGGGAACTGTTGTTTCCGCAGTGCTCCTGGGAGTTCTGAAAAAGAAAAATGCCTGACAATGGATGTTCAAACAGGCTCTAATATTGGCTGCGGAATGAATGGTAACCCATGTCTGGAAAAGATATGCAGGTATAATCGTGTTATTGTGAAGGTCATGAACAGTAACATAATCGTGAATAGTGATTGACACAGAATGTGAAATCCGATATAAAGAAATTAAATAATAAGAAAATCAATAGAGACCAAAGATAAAAAGAAAAATGGAGGAATGAATCATGAGAGAATTTAAGTATGTTGTAACAGACCCGGAAGGAATCCACGCACGTCCAGCAGGAGAACTTGTAAAAGCAGTAAAGGCTTTTTCTTCTGATATCAAGATCGCAAAGGGCGGCAAGGCTATGAACTGTAAGGCAATCTTCGGAATTATGGGACTTGCAGTAAAGAAAGGCGATGAGGTTACTCTTACATTTGAAGGCGCAGATGAAGACGCTGCATATGAGGCAGTGAGCAAATTCATGCAGGAAACTCTGTAAGACAGGAAGGGGACATACCTGCGAGTATGTCCCTGTTTGTTTGTAAACAGCCTGTCAAAGTGATATTTGCGTGAGTCTTTGGTAAGTATCACGAGAACGGGAAATGCTGTAAGGAGCGTTTGGTCTCCTGTCAGCAGATCAAATAAGTGGGAGAGAAAAAATGCAGATATATAATGGAAAAAGTGTTTTCGGTGGTATTGCCATCGGTAAGATCAGCGTATATCAGAAAAAAGAGCAGCAGGTTAAGCGTGTGAAGATTGATGATCCAGAACAGGAGATGGCGCGCTATGAGAAAGCTAAGGCAGAAGGGATTAAACAGCTTCAGGGACTTTACGATAAGGCCTTGAGAGAAGTCGGGGAAGCCAATGCAGCAATCTTCGAAGTTCATCAGATGATGATGGAGGACGATGGATATAATGAATCTGTAGAGAATATCATTCGCAGCCAGGGCGTAAATGCAGAGTATGCAGTGGCAACTACAGGTGACAATTACGCGCAGATGTTTTCTGCAATGGATGACGATTATATGAGAGAGCGTGCGGCAGATGTTCGTGATATTTCTGAGCGGCTTCTCACCGTTTTAAATGGAGAAGAGACAGGGGCTGTAGATGCAGACGAGCCGAAGATCATCGTGGCAGAGGATCTGGCGCCATCAGAGACTGTACAGCTGGATAAGGATAAAGTTCTCTCTTTTGTTACAGTGAAAGGCTCCTTGAATTCCCATACAGCGATTCTTGCAAGGACCATGGCGATTCCTGCACTTGTAAATACTTCCGTGTCTCTTGAGAGTGAGATGGATGGCAGACTTGGAATTGTAGACGGGGCAAACGGTACATTTTATGTAGATCCGGATGAGGCGACTCTGGCAGAGATGAAGAAGCGCCAGGAAGAAGATCTTTCCAGAAAGCAGCTTCTTTTGACCCTTAAAGGAAAAGAGAACGTTACTCTTGACGGACAGAAAGTAATGCTGTACGCTAATATTGGCAACATCAAGGATCTGGCAACAGTCATTCAGAATGATGCTGGTGGAATCGGTCTTTTCAGAAGTGAGTTTATTTATCTGGAGAAAGAAGATTTCCCAACAGAGGAAGAACAGTTCCAGATTTACAGACAGGTTGCACAGACCATGGCAGGTAAGAGAGTGATTATCCGTACTCTGGATATTGGTGCAGACAAGCAATGCGATTATTTCCACATGGAGCATGAAGAGAATCCGGCACTGGGATGCAGGGCAATCCGTATCTGTCTGACAAGACCGGAGATTTTCAAGACACAGCTTCGTGCTTTATTCCGTGCCAGTGCATTTGGCAAGATCGCAATTATGTATCCTATGATCACCAGCGTACAGGAAGTGCGTAAGATCAAGGGAATCGTAGAGGAAGTGAAAGCGGAGCTTACCGCTCAGGGCGTAGAGTTTGGCAATCCGGAACAGGGAATTATGATTGAGACTCCGGCAGCAGCAATCATCAGTGATGATCTTGCGAAAGAGGTCGATTTCTTCAGCATCGGAACCAACGATCTCAGCCAGTATACTATGGCAATTGATCGTCAGAATCCTCAGCTCGACCTGTTTTTTGATCCTCATCACCCGGCAGTGCTGCGCATGATCTCCCTGGTTGTGGAGAATGCTCATAAGGCTGGTATCTGGGCTGGAATCTGTGGAGAACTTGGTGCTGACCAGTCACTTACAAAAGAGTTTCTGGCAATGGGAGTGGACGAACTTTCTGTTTCACCGGGAAGTATTCTGCCACTGCGCAAGATCATTCTGGAAACCAATGTTACAGATTATAAGGCGGGAAAAGAATGTTAACACAGCAGCGACATGAGATCATTTTGGAGCTTCTGAGAGAGAAAGGAAGTATTACTGTCACAGAAGTGAAGGATCTTTTAGATACATCAGAGTCAACAGTGCGAAGAGATATTACCGCACTGGATAAGGAAGGCAAGCTGGAGAAAGTTTTCGGTGGTGCCGTGGAACTGAAGGAGCGGGTAACTGCATATGAATATTCAGTTGCCCAGAAAATGGGACTGAAGCTGGAGGAGAAGGACCGGATCGCAAAATATGCAGCAGGTCTTATCCAGGATGAGGATTTTGTCTATATTGATGCAGGTACTACTACTGGGGATATCTTGAAGTTTCTTAAGGTTACAAGGGCAGTATTTGTTACCAATGCAGTGGTACATGCCCAGACACTGGCAGGAAGAGGCTTTAAGGTTCTTCTTGTAGGTGGAGAGCTGAAGAGCACTACAGAAGCAGTAATTGGTAATCAGGCTATGAATACGATTCGTGGTTATCATTTTACCAAAGGCTTTTTTGGAACCAATGGACTTACCAGAAAGAGTGGCTGTACTACCCCGGATGCCAATGAAGCGGCAGTTAAAGCAGCTGCCATGGAGCAGTGCAGGGAGTGCTATGTGCTCTGCGATAGTTCCAAGTTTGACAATATCAGTTCTGTGACCTTTGCAGATTTTTACAGATCTACGATAATTACAGACAGGATTCCGTCTGGCTATGAAGATTGTGCTAATATTATAGAAGTACAGAAGGAGCAGAAATAGAACATTTGAGAAGAGAAGTTTAGTTCCGTTTTTTGATAACTTTCCGGAAGGTCTGTGTGGACTGTTGAAAGCGTGAGAACAAACCATATTATGCAGTTTGCAGGAATGATTTTTTAACATACTCTGGATAAAGTGTTCCTTTCATAGTATAATAGTCCACAGGATTTCTGACAGATAAAGGTTGGGAGTTCTGTGGACTTTTTTATGGAATAGAAAATATGTTGAAATCCTCTGTGAGGCAGTAGGTGGATTTTTATTAGAATACGTGAGGTAATGCTATGATAAAACTGATTGCATCAGATCTGGATGGTACACTTCTGAAAGAAGGCACCATGGATATTAACCCGGAGATTTATGACATTATCCGAAAGCTGAAGGCTAAGGGAATTGTATTTGCAGCTGTCAGCGGCAGAGAATATGACAGTATAGAAAGAGTGTTTGCACCTGTGAAAGATGATATTTATTTTATTGCAGGAAACGGTGGAATCATTTCCTATCAGGGAGAGATTATTGAAAAAATGGCAATTCCTGCCGATATACTCAAAGAGGTTGTGGAGTATGTGAGAGCCCAGGAGGGAGCTTCTTTCATGACAGCAGGTAGTGCCCAGGCATATGTGGAGCGGGCAGACCAGGCTTTCGTGAAGAAACTTCGGGAAGGGTATAAACTTCATGTAAATGAAGTGGACGATGTATTGAATGTCCCGGAGACTATGACAAAAGTTGCCATGTACAACGAAGAAGTGGATGCAGCTCTGGGAGCAGAGGAAGCGAAGCGGCGTTTTGGAGATAAGATTCAGATCATGGCTTCCGGTGATTACTGGGTGGATTTCGTGGATGTGCATTCCGGAAAAGGAAATGCTCTTCAGAAACTTTGTAACCGTCTTGGAATTACGAAGAGAGAAGAGGTTGTTGCTTTCGGAGATAACTGCAATGATGTGAGCATGCTGCTGGAAGCTGGAAAGAGCTATGCAGTTACTACTGCCCGCGAGGAAGCCAAGCAGGCCGCCAGATACGTACTGGAGAAACCAGGTCCGGACAGCGTACTGAATGTGTTAAAGATGATTTTGGAGTTATAAGAGAAAAGAAGAATAAAGAAATGGGAGTACATTCAATTTTGTAATTCCATTGGAGAAATCTTTGATATTGTAGTGGAAGATATGATTCATCAATCAAAGGGATTACAGGGATAAAAAATCCGGGCTGTGTGGAGCAGTCCGGATTTTTGTGGGGCAAAATCAGGCAAGAATCCTTCCATCTGTGGAGATGGTGTACACCTGCCATGGAAGAAATTTTCCGCTGGCTTTCATGGCATTTATGGCTGCATTCTGGATTCCGCCGCAGCATGGAACTTCCATACGCACGATGGTAACACTCTTGATATTGTTCTGACGGATGATTTCGGTGAGCTTTTCGCTGTAATCTACAGAGTCCAGTTTCGGACAGCCGATAAGAGTAATCTTACCTTTGATAAAATCCTGATGGAAGTTAGCGTAAGCATAGGCTGTGCAGTCTGCAGCAATAAGAAGGTCAGCATCGTCAAAATATGGAGCATTGATAGGAACTAACTTAATCTGTACCGGCCACTGTTGAAGCTGGGAGTGTGCTTCCAGCTTTTTCTTATTTTCCAGAACTGCGGCTTCGTCGTAAGCAGCTGCCTCCTTTTCTACAAAAGAAATGGCATTTGTTGGACAGGCAGGGAGGCAGTCGCCCAGACCGTCGCAGTAATCTTCACGAAGCAGTTTTGCTTTACCATCTATAATTCCAATTGCACTTTCGTGGCAAGCGCGGGCACAGAGCCCGCAGCCGTTACATTTTTCTTCATCTATATGAATGATTTTTCTGATCAGACCATGACGCTGGCAGCTATTGCACCATTTGCTAAGACTCCGACTATCATAAGAAATATCGAACATATCAGATTTCAGGAATCTGACAGAATCGAGGCTGTTGCTAATGAGCTTAACAGTCTTTGCATAGATATCAAAAAGGGCAGGGACAGAATCGAGATTTTACCAGGAAAGGTAAAGCCTGGTGTAGTTAAGACATATTCAGATCATAGAATGGCTATGGCATTTGCACTTATTGGACTTAAGGTGGATGGCATCATAATAGATGATTACGAGTGCTGTGCAAAAACATTTGAGAATTATTTTGAGGTACTTGAAGCTGCAACAAGAGAGTAGGGAAAGTTGTTTGATTAAATTCAAATTCATCTTTGACTTCATATTATTTATTGGTTAAGGAACTGGGGATTATTATGAATATTCTTATATACAAGTGGAAGGTGTTTAATCAGGCAGATGTTAAGTCGGCTTTTGAATATTTCGGACATTCAGTAGATATGTATGAAGAAAAGCCGCTGTCAAGTGACAGCATAACTGGCATAAAAGAACATGATTATGTAATGCTTGCTGATGTATTCAGGGAATATGATGTGATATTTTCACTTAATTACTTTCCTCACGTTTCTGATATATGTGAACAGACAGGAAGAAAATATGTGGCATGGACAGTGGATAGTCCACTTATATCGCTTTATCATCAGTCTGTATTTAACAGCTGCAACAATATATTTATATTTGATAAGTTTTTTTATTATGAATTAAAGCAGCTGGGAGTTAAGAATATATACTATCTTCCGCTGGCTGTGAATACAGACAGGCTAAACAGCCAGCTTAACAGCCAGACCAGGGAAGAAAAAGACCGATTCAGCGCTGATATATCATTTGTAGGGAGTATGTATCATAAGAATTCATATGATGATATAAAAGATAAGCTTCCTCCATATTTAAGGGGTTATTTCGATGCAGCTATGCTTGCACAGCTTAATATATATGGAGATAATATAATTGATGAGCTGTTGACAGTGGATATATTAAAGCAGTTATCAGAGTTTGTGGATTTCAGGCAGGATAAGAGGGCGTTTTCTGATATAAGGCTGGTTTTTGAGTCTACATTTCTTGGCTTTAAGCTTGCTAATATAGAACGTGTAAGAACGCTTAACCTTCTGGCAAAGAAAAACAAAGTTGCTTTATATACAGATGAGAAGGATACTTCACTTATAAATGTGGATTTTAAAGGGACGGTTGACTACATGAATGATATGCCAAAGGTGTTTAATAATTCATCCATTAACCTTAATATGACGATAAGAAATATCCGTACTGGCATACCACTGCGTGTATGGGATATACTTGGTGCAGGAGGTTTTCTTCTTACTAATTATCAGATAGAACTTACAGATTATTTTAAAAATGAAGAAAGTATTGTGTATTATGAGGATATGTATGACTGCTGTAAAAAAGCCGAGTATTATCTTTTACACGAAGATGAACGAAGGCAGATTGCTGCTAAAGGACATGAACTTGTAAGTAAGAAGCACAGCTACATAAACAGGGTAAAATATATATTAGATGTAATTGGTAAAATGTCGTAACCACAGAAAAACAGTATGAAAAATATGTAATAAGATTATTATTGAATATAATTTTAAGTAGATACTTTCGTATTGAAGCTGTAGTATAAAGGATATAGTAAATATTATATTATGATAGGATAGGAGAGTAATTATGAGTGATTTATTTAAGCACGTGGCACCATCGGAATGTAACATAGACTATCACAATCTTATGAACTTTGCAAAACGTCTGGAGAATCAGGATATACCTATGCATAGTCTTACAATCATGAGAGGTGACAAGATATGTATGGAAACTTATTATGCACCATATGAAAAAGATACTTTGCATCGTATGTTCTCTATGACAAAGACACTTGTATCACTCGGCATAGGAAAGCTGTATGGAGAGGGAAAATTATCCTTAGATGACCATATAGTTGATTACTTTAAGGACAAGCTTCCAAAAGAAGGGGCATATGAATATACAAGTATGCTTACCATAAGAGATATGCTTACTATGCGCACGTGTCATGACAAGACAACATATAAAGGTGAGGGAGTGACTGACTGGGTTGGTTCATTTTTTACAACAAAACCAGTTCATGCACCAGGTACACAGTTTTCATATGATACATCATCTACACATGTTCTTGGAGCGCTTATAGAAAGGCTTTCAGGAATGAATCTGTTAGAGTATCTAAGAAAAAGCTTCCTTGATGAGATTGGATTTTCAAAGGAGGCATTTATAATAGATGACCCATATGGAGTACCTATGGGGGGTTCTGGTTTATGTGCACGTCCATCAGATATGCTTAAAGTAATATATCTTATATCAAAGGATGGTGCATGGAACGGAAAGCAGCTTATACCAGCAGATTATGTCAGAAAAGCACATACAAAGCAGAGTGATCCATATGGCAAGAGTGGCACTATTGAGGAAATGCAGGGATATGGATATAAGATATGGATGACAAGAAATGGTGGTTATGCCCTTTACGGAATGGCAGGCCAGCTTGCGTTATATGTGCCGGATAAAGATATATATATGGTGACAACAGCAGATACACAGGGACGCCAGGGTGGTGTACAGTGTATATATGATGCATTCTGGGAAGAAATATATAACAAGCTTGACGATAGCACAAAAGTCCAGCCTGAAACACAGGAGGATAAGAAACAGTACGTGGAATATCTTGAAAGCAGGAAAATTTTCGCACTTTCTACAGACATTACATCATCATATGAGAATATAATAAATGGTATTACATATAGATGCGATGATAACGAATGTAATATGAAGGATATATGCGTTGAGATTGTTGATGAAGATAGCAGATATGGCATACTCACATATACTAACAATACAGGAAAGCACAGCATAAAATTCGGCTTTGGATACAATATAGAATCAGTATTTCCTGTATACAATTTCAGATGCGTTGCTTCAGGAGCCTGGAAGGCGGATAACAATCTGCTTATAAAGATACAGATAATTGATTCGGCAGTCGGTAATCTTTATGTATCACTTTCATATCGTGATAAATACGCATCAGTATTTTTAAAGAAGCTGGAAGAAACTTATTTCAACGAGTTTGATGGCGTGTTTGGAGCATGCCGCATATAAAACTATAATAAAATGAAGGTATGTATAAAACAAAGTTATATTGTTTTATACATACCTTTATTTTATATCCATCCACCATCATATTGTATAACTTGTCCTGTGAGGTAGTCATCAGACTCAAGCATCAGTTTGACAAGTCTTGCAACTCCTTCTGGTTTTCCCAGTGTCCCGGCAGGAATTTCACAGGCAAGTTCATCTAGTTCTTCTTTACTTAAGTGTCCGTTCATAGACGTGTCAATGGCACCACAGGCTATGGCATTTACCTGTATATGGCTTGGTGCCAGTTCTTTGGCAAGAGCCTTTGTAAATGAATTGACAGCTCCCTTGGAAGCAGAGTATGCAACCTCACAGCTTGCACCATACAGTCCCCAGACAGATGATATGTTGATGATTCTGCCACAGTGACGGCGAAGCATATCATTAACTGCAAAGTGGCAGCAGTTATATACCGAATTGAGGTTTACGGATATGATGTTATTCCACATATCTGGTGTCGTATCCTGAAAAAGCCCTATAGATGCAATTCCAGCATTGTTTATAAGTACATCAGTTTTTCCATAGAGGCTAAGAGTTAAGTCAAACATTTCCTGGACATCTGAATAGCTTCCCATATTGCCGACATAGGCTGTACATAAAGCTCCTCTGGCAGTTATGGCATCATACGTTTCTTTTAACTCGTCTGAGCTTTTAGAACAGCTTATGACTATATTAGCAGAAGGTGAAGCAAGAGCTGTAGCTATAGCCTTTCCTATTCCGCGGGATGCGCCTGTAACGATTATGGTTGTACGTTCAGAATTGGGTTTGTCAGAATTAAAATTGTCAGAATTTACACCTATCAGGTTTAATCTGTTAATAGTATTATTGTTGTTATAAAAGCTTGAATTCATGCTGCCTCCGTGTTTTTTTAGTATATAAAATGTGGATTGCAGGAGAAAATAATATACATAAAATATATCATCAGCAAACCATATTTTGTTAAAGTATTGATAATGAGATGTTTAAAACAAAAAAATATATAGTTAACACCTGCCTAGATTCTATATCAAAAAAATATATAAAACAACCTTGACTTTTTAAATGTTGTGCATCATTTACAAATGAAAACATAAAAGAAACAATCTTAAAAAGTTATTCGACACAAATTGACAAGAAATCAAGAAGTTATCCACATCGAAACACCTTGATTTTAACCACATTTTGACTTATACACTAAGTTATCCACAATATCCACAAAAAAGTGTATAAAACAGTCTGTGGATTTACAGGCTTAAACAGAATACATGTTTTGTTAAAAGCACTGAAAATAAAAGGAATATTAAAAAAATGTATAATCTTACTTGACAAAATTAAATCACTGTGAAGTGTAAAAAAACTTTATAAAATAAGAGTAAATTGTGTGAACATACTTGTCTAAATGTAAAATTGTGTTATAATAACATTATCAAAAGTCGTGAAGCACAATGAAGCACAATTGAATTGGCAACATTCCTTAATCAGGCAACACGATAATAAAGTGATAGAAGGAGTTGGACATCATGCGTTTTATTATTACAGGAAGAAATATTGATGTAACAGATGGTTTAAGATCAGCAGTGGAGGAAAAGTTAGGTAAGCTGGATAGATTTTTTGCACCAGAGACAGAAGTCAATGTAACATTAAGTGTTGAGAAAGAAAGGCAGAAGATAGAAGTTACAATACCTGTTAAAGGTAACATTATAAGAAGTGAACAGGTAAGCAGTGATATGTATGTGTCTATAGATCTTGTTGAGGAAGTAATTGAGAGACAGTTAAAGAAGTATAAGAACAAGATTGTAGATAAGCATCATAATGAAGCCGCATTTGCCAAGGAATATGTAGAGAATGAATATGAGCCAACAGATGAGGTTAAGATTATAAGAACTAAGAGATTTGGTATCAAACCAATGGATCCTGAAGAGGCATGTGTCCAGATGGAATTATTAGGTCATAATTTCTATGTATTCTTCAACTCAGAGACAGAAGAAGTCAATGTTGTATACAAGAGAAAAGGCAATACATATGGTCTTATAGAGCCAGAACTTGACTAATTATAATGCAGCTGATTATGAATTATAGTTGATTTATATAATTATATTCAAGTCTTTATGGTGTGATTAATGAATTATATGTAATGTACTATATTAGATATAGTTGATGAATTTACATTAATTATAAGGTATATGTTTATAGTAATTTAATTAATTAAAGATTATCTAAAAGAAGTGCAGTATCTTAGTATATCTGCACTTCTTTCTTGTTATGGGTGATGCTTGCCTAATTATATAAATGGTGATACAATTACAATAATTTCAGCTTTTCGTAATGTGGAAAAGGTAAAGTAAGGAGAGTATGTAATGGGTTTAGTTCAGAAAATATTCGGAACACATAGTCAACATGAGTTAAAGAGAATTTATCCTATTGCTGATAAAGTAGAAAGCTATAGGGAAGAATATGGTAAGTTAAGCGATGAACAGCTTAGAGGAAAGACTAAAGAATTCAAGGAAAGATTATCTAAAGGCGAGACTTTGAATGATTTGCTTCCGGAAGCATATGCAACTGTAAGAGAAGCTGCCAAGAGAGTTCTTGGAATGGAACATTACAGAGTACAGATTATCGGTGGTATTATTCTTCATCAGGGACGTATTGCAGAGATGCGTACAGGTGAAGGTAAGACACTTGTATGTACACTTCCGGCATATCTTAATGCACTTGAAGAAAAGGGAGTATTAGTAGTTACAGTTAATGATTATCTTGCTAAGCGTGATGCTGAATGGATGGGACAGGTACACAATTTCCTTGGACTTTCAGTAGGTATAGTTCTTCACGATATGAAAGATGATGAAAGAAGAGCGGCATATGCAAGTGATATTACATATGTTACTAATAATGAACTTGGATTTGATTATCTTAGGGATAATATGGCTATATATAAGGAGCAGCTTGTACTCCGTGACCTTCATTACTGTATTATCGATGAGGTCGATTCAGTACTTATTGATGAGGCACGTACACCTCTTATTATTTCAGGACAGAGCGGCAAGTCAACTAAGTTATATGAACTTTGTGATGTACTTGCAAGACAGCTTGTAAAGGGTACTTACCATGGTGAACGTACTAAGATGCAGGTTATGATGCAGGAAGAGATAGAGGAAGATGGTGACTTTATCGTTAATGAGAAGGATAAGGTTGTTAATCTTACAGAACAGGGTGTCCACAAGGTTGAACAGTTCTTCCATATTGATAACTATGCTGATATTGAGAACCTTGAAATACAGCACAATGTAACACTTGCATTAAGAGCACATTATCTTATGTTCAGGGATAAGGATTATGTTGTCAAAGATGATGAAGTTCTTATTGTAGATGAATTTACAGGACGTATTATGCCAGGACGTCGTTATTCAGATGGTCTTCATCAGGCTATTGAAGCTAAGGAACACGTTAAGGTTAAGAGAGAGAGTAAGACACTTGCAACTATTACATTCCAGAATTTCTTTAATAAGTTTGATAAGAAAGCTGGTATGACAGGTACTGCTCTTACAGAAGAGAAGGAATTCAGGGGAATATACAATATGGACGTTGTAGAAGTCCCTACTAATAAGCCAATAGCAAGAATTGACCATAATGATGCTGTATTTAAGACTATGAAGGGCAAGTTCAATGCTGTTGTAGAAGAAGTTGTTGCGGCACACGAAAAAGGACAGCCTGTACTTGTTGGTACAATAACAATTGATACATCAGAACTTTTAAGTGAAATGCTTAGAAAAAGAGGAATACCTCATAATGTACTTAATGCCAAGTATCACGAGCTTGAGGCTCAGATTGTAGCCGATGCAGGTAAGCACGGAGCTGTAACAATAGCTACTAATATGGCAGGACGTGGTACTGATATTAAGCTTGATGAGGAAGCAAGAGCGGCAGGAGGACTTAAGATTATTGGTACAGAAGACACGAGTCAAGACGAATTGATAATCAGTTAAGAGGTCGTGCAGGTCGTCAGGGTGACCCAGGTGAATCAAGATTTTATATATCTCTTGAAGATAATCTTATGAGATTATTCGCTCAGGAGACTCTTATGAATACATTTAACAGATTAGGTGTTGGTGAGAATGACCAGATTGAGCATAAGTTGTTAAGTAATGCTATTGAGACAGCACAGAAGAAGATTGAGACTAACAACTACGGAATAAGATTACATTTGCTTGAATATGATCAGGTAATGAATGAACAGAGAGAGATTATGTACGCCGAGAGAAAGAGAGTTCTTAATGGCGAGAGTATGCGTAACTCAATTATGAAGATGATAACTGATTTCGTTGAGGGCGTTGTTAATAGAAGTGTCAGCGAAGATAAGAGTGCTGATGAGTGGAATTATGATGAGATTAACGAGCTTTTACTTCCAACTATACCTATAGCACCAGTTGCGTATGATGAGAATATAAAGAACAAGAATGAACTTATTCATGCATTGAAAGAGAAAGCTGTTAAATTCTATGAAGATAAGGAAGCTTTATTCCCAGAACCAGAGACAATAAGAGAGATTGAACGAGTTGTTCTTCTTAAGGTTATTGATAGAAAATGGATGGATCATATTGATGATATGGATCAGCTTAAGCAGGGAATTGGACTTCAGGCATATGGACAGAAAGATCCTGTTGTACAGTATAAGATGATGGGATATGATATGTTTGATGAGATGACAAGAGCTATTACAGAAGATACTGTAAGACTTCTTATGCACATTCAGGTAGAAGAAAAAGTTGA
>ENA-OURQ01001977-OURQ01001977.1-human-gut-metagenome-genome-assembly--contig:-NODE-1977-length-16203-cov-3.924573_pt1 | contig 16203 bp, 13 predicted proteins | sample MGYA00242105_ERZ508999 | MGnify/ENA primary metagenome ERZ508999 (study PRJEB26280, sample SAMEA2338771) | human gut metagenome | biome: human gut; feature: human-associated habitat; material: faeces...
TAATCCGATGCTGCCGAAGCAAGATACACAACCGCACCTGCCATGTCAGCCGGTGTGCCCCAGCGTCCTGCCGGGATGCGCGACAGTATCTCATCACTTCTGTCATCATCATTCCTTAGCGCCTGTGTATTATTCGTTGCCATATATCCCGGAGCTATGCCATTGACATTGATATTGTACTTTGCCCATTCATTTGCCATAGCCCTTGTAAGCCCTAACACAGCACTCTTGCTCGCCGTATATGAAGGAACTCTGATTCCGCCTTGATAGGAAAGCATTGATGCGATATTGATTATTTTTCCGCCGCTTTTCTGTGCAATGAACTGTTTTGCTGCTGCCTGGCACAGGAAGAATGTGAACTTCTGATTCAAAAAAACAACCGAATCCCAATCCTCCTCCGTATAATCTATGGCATCATTTCTCTTAATTATTCCGGCATTATTGACAAGAATATCTATATGTCCAAAGTGCTCCACCGCACCGTTTATAATCTGTTCAACAGGTTCCATGGTCGACAAATCCGCTTTAATCTGGTAAAAGCTGCTGCCTGCCTCCTCCACAAGTGTCTTAGTTTCGTCGCAATCCCTTCTTGCAACTCCGACTATGTCCGCTCCTGCCTGTGCAAGTGCAACGCACATTCCCTGTCCCAAGCCTGTATTCGCACCTGTTACTACAGCCACCCTGCCTTTAAGGCTAAACATATCAAGTATCATATAATGTCCTCATTTCTGTTTATTTACTTTTCTCTTTATTCCATGTCTCTGAGGCTTAATAGTAATATCCGTGACCACCGCCCCCTCGCGCATGTGAATAACTCCCATAACACACTGTGCAACCTCCTCCGGAGTCAGTCTTGCCTCAGGCTCATCGCATGATGTGAAATCTGCATTCCGGTAAAACTGCGACTGTGTCATATCCGGATGGATATTCACAACCTTCACACCATACTTTCTCGCTTCATCAAACAGACTCTCTCCAAAGCTTGTGAGTGCCGCCTTCGTTGCACCATAAGCACATCCGTATGTATTTGACTTCTTTGCCGTGACAGAGGAAATATTTATGATGATTCCGCCGTTTTTCTTCATATCGCGAAGCAGAAGCCCTGCAATAATCATCGGTGCCTCTATATTAACAGCAACCATCTCATGTATCTTATCAGGATTCACCTGCTCATGCGGTCCGAAATATCCCACGCCCGCGCAGTTGACAAGAATACTTATCTGTCCTGTCTCAGCCTTGATAGCCTCTATCTCCTTTTTTACATCCATATGCTTCTTCAAATCACAGATTCTTTCATGGAACAATGGTGCTTCTAAAAGCTCACCCTGTCCTGCGAAATCTCTTCCGATTCCAAATACCTCATATCCTGATTTTAACAAAGCGAATGCCGTTGCAGCTCCTATCCCGCTTGACGCACCTGTAACAATTGCCTTTTCCATCTGTCACTGTCTCCAACGATATATTTTTTCCTGAGGAAGGTATCTTTCCAGACATTCCTCAACATAATCTGCAAGCTCCTCCCCTGCCTCACCACAGCAGAAGCTTCCGTTCTCAATCTCGAACGGATATGCTAACAATGAAGAACCCGGTCTGCGCTTTCTCATACGCTTCATATAATCACATGGTACCCTGAACTCACCAAGGCTTACATCATACACCGAACCTGAATCAGCATATTCAAATAACCTGTCAACCAGCTCTCGGTACGCTGTCTTCTGTCCTTCTAAGTCATTTTCCACGAGAAGCGGGTCAAAACATAGTCTCACATTCAGTCCTTTTTGTATGGCTCTTTTTGCAGAGTCGATTCTCGACCGGACAGATGGCGTGTTATGTTCATACAATAACTGTACCATGTCCGTTGACAAAGTGAAAGCAAAGATAATATTTTCACATTCTTTTTTATCCAGCTTCAGAAAGAAGTTCTCCGGGAGCTGTGCCTTGGTCCTAAGTTCAATTGTAAGCCCCTTCTTATCCTCCGAAAACTCTATCCACCTTCTGCAATATCCCGTGATATTCTCCAATGCGATTAAATCCGTATCATACGATACACACAGATATACGGGATGTACAGTGAGCATTCTCACAACTTCATTAAAAATATCCTCAAGATTCATAAAAAGAACCACATCCGCAGAAGGATACATTCCCTGAAGATAGCAGTACTCGCAGTCAAAAAGACAATTCATCATACAGCTTGTATAATAAAAATTATCATTTCCAAAGTCCTGGCACTCTTTAGAACCACTATATATGAGCTGCCCTTCCTTCTTAGCAAGTATCAATGCCGGGGACTTTTTTTGAATTTCAAGGCTCTGATTCTTTCTGTTAAATACATCTTTATAGTGATTAATCCACACGATTCTGCTGCCTGGAAGCTTCTTCAACACGTTATCAACATCATAATTTTCTGCCAGCTTGCGCTCAATATACACATGATGGAACGGATGTCTTCCGCAATTGTTTTTCTGAAAAATTTTCATAAAATCAGCAAAGCTTCCACTCCACCCATCGGCACACTTAAAAAATACAAGCTGATGCTGCTTAAAAAAACATACAAGGCTCTCATACAATGCCGCAAAAAGCTCACTATGTGAGCTGTACTCCTCATAATCATGAACAGGACATATATCGGGATAAAAATATCTGTCCGATGACATGTCATGTATCTCCACACATATAGCAGATTTTTCTTTGACAGTCGAAGCCTTAACGCTCACGGACGGCTCCACGCAGACGCAGACGTCATCATCACCAACGCTTTTTCCCGCCATCACATAGCCTGCTGCCATCGCAGCCTTCACACCCGAAGCACCTGTTACAATAAGCTCTATATCTGTACCATCCTGGGTATTACCTGTGAAAATCTGAAAATGCGGCTCAGACATTCTCTTTTTGAGCCTGAAGAAATCAACAAGCTCCTTACAGTAAGAATACTCAGCCGCAAAAAATCTCCACATTATTTCACTGCCTCATCAAGCTCTTTCTGCAACAGTGCAAGATAATCCCGGATAGTAATTTTCTGAGGGCACACCTTTTCACACTTTCCGCATTTCACGCAATTGTGTGCCTTCTCATTGTCAGCAAGATTGTTCCAGCTCACCTTAAGCTGCTCCTTATTGCCGTATATACTGTAGTGATTCCAGATTGAAAAATTACCTGGAATATTTACTCCTGCCGGACACGGCATACAGTAACGGCAGCCTGTGCAGCCATTTTTAATTCTGCTCTTTAACGATGAAGCCGTATCAGCTACCAGAGCCTGTTCATCACTGCTAAGCGGCACAAAATTCTTAAATGTGGCAAGATTGTCACGAACCTGTTCCATCGATGACATACCACTCAGAATAACCTTCACGTTGTCATGTGTTCCAACCCAGCGCAGTGCCCATGACGCTATCGACTGCTTCGGCCTGTATTCCTTGAAATTCATCGCAATCTCATCCGGAAGACTTGCTAGCGAGCCACCCTTTACAGGTTCCATTATAACCATAGGAACCCCAAGCCTCTTTGCAAGCTCATACCCCCTGTCGCCTGCCTGCTCATCCGTATCCATGTAGTTGTACTGTATCTTGCAGAAATCCCAGTCCCTGTATGTAATTATTCTCTCAAATGCCTCATAATTATCATGGAATGAGAAACCAAGATACTTTATCCTTCCTTCAGCCTTAAGCTTTTCACAGACATCAAGGACTCCAAGCTCCAGCAGCTTTTCAAACCTGTCCATGTTGAGTGCGTGCAGCAGGTAGAAATCCACATAATCCTTGTGAAGTCTTTCAAGCTGCTCCTCGAATATCCTTCTGGTGTCCTCAGGCTTCTCAAGCTTCCACACCGGAAGCTTCGTTGCAAGGTAATATGAGCTTCTGTCATACTTATCAAGCACCCTGCCAAGGAAAGGCTCACTATCCCCATTGTGATAAGGATATGCCGTATCATAATAATTTACTCCGGATGCCATCGCAAGGTCTAGCATTTCTTCGGAAAGTGCTTCATCAATGCTTCCATCTTCCTTTAAAGGAAAACGCATACAGCCAAAGCCAAGCAGGGATGTCTCAATTCCAAGCTTATCAAATCTTCTCTTCTCCATAACATACCTCTCTTCTCATTTTATCTTATTATTTTTCTTCTATAACTGCATATTAGCTACAAAATCTTTGAAGTCCTCATAATTCTTTTTAAGCAGTGCCGGAGTGTCACTGTAACCATTAGCTTTAACCTCCACATTAAGTATATTTTAAGCTTTTTCAGATACTTATGCAATAGCGGATTCCTGCATTGGCAAAGAACCCAAAATAAGCAGGGACAGTCAAAGCTTAACTATGTCTGCCTTGACTGTCCCTGCTCCGGTATTCCTGTATATGCTCTGGTTTTCGTTAATTATTCCAGATTTTCAGGCTGCTCGCTCAGTTTAAATTTACCGATATTCTCCTGAAGCTCCTTAGCAAGCTCAACAAGCTTTGAGGTATCCTGATTGCAGTCATTTACAATCTGACTCAGCTCAACCATCGAGGCAGAAGTCTCCTGTGTTCCGGCTGCGTTCTCCTGTGCAATAGCGGCAAGGCTCTCCACACTCTCAGTGACGCTGTTCTTAAGTCCATTCAGATCCTCGACCTTACCGGCAAGTCCCTCGATGGATGATGTAACATTGTCAACCTCTGTCTTTAACACACCGAATACGTTTCGGGTATTGTCAATCTTCTCATTCTGATGTGCAATCTCCTCAACCACGCTTTTCATGGTCTGTACACTTGTATTTGAGTTGTCGATGAGCTTCTCAATAATGTTCTTAATCTTCTCCGCCGACTCTGTGGACTGGTCTGCCAGTACACGGATCTCCTCAGCTACAACCGCAAAGCCTCTTCCATTCTCACCTGCTCTTGCTGCCTCAATTGAAGCATTGAGTGAGAGAAGGTTAGTCTGGCTCGCAATATCAGCTATCAGGTCGGTCGCACTGCGGATATCAAGTGCCGACTGGTTTGTCTCCATAGTCTGCTTATGTATCTCATCGACAGATACCTTAGTCTTATTACTTATCTCAACAAGAGCATCAAGATTCTTCTCTGCTTCAAGATTCTTATCCTTCATGGTCTCTGCACTATCAGCAAGCTCAGATATTTTTTCGCTCATGAAATCTATCGAATGTCCTATCTGTTCAACCTGCCCGCTTACCTTCTGAGATTCATTCGCCTGACTGGTTGCACCGTTGGCAATCTCGTCCACAGCTGTGTCAATGTTCGCAATTGATGAGCTTATTGTATCAAAATTACCCTTAAACTTCGATGAAAATGAATTCAGCTCTTTTGTTGAATGATGTATTCCGTGCACAATCGTTGTAAGTCCGTCAAGAAGCGCATGTACGGAACGCGCCATATTGCCAATCTCATTCTTCCGGCTCATAAGCTTGTCCGGGACGAGCACAGCAAGATTACCCTCCGCCACCTCGTCAAGATTGCTGATAGCTGTCTTGATTCCTATTAACATTCTTGTGATAAGAAGAGCAGCGACAACTATAATTATAAGAAGAAGCACAAGCATAAATATAATATTGTATCTGATAATATTCTGATATGCGGATGTTGCGGTTTCTGAATCTATTGCAACACCGATAACTCCCACAAAGCTTCCATCCGAATTTTTAATCGGCGAATACCATGCAAAATAATTAGTACCGCCAATATTTATTGATCTTCTGAAAAATACATTTCCGGACTTTGCCGCACTGTATACGGCATCATCTATCTTACCTCCGGCAATCGTCTTTCCACTGCCATCCTTAATTGTCGAAAATATTGCCGTATCTCCATAGTAGATGCTGATGTCAACATCAGTCTCACTGGTAAGCTCATCAAAAATCTGAGTATTCCTGCTTATGTTAAACTCACCCTTATACAATTCCCCATCTTTAAGAGAATAATCTCCCGCATCCCTCAGCTTAAGGCTTGACTCAACAGAGTACTCCATAGCTTCAAGCTCATGCAGCATCACCTTCGTTGATGTTCTTTTACCGACATTCCTTAATGACAATAAACAAAATCCACTCACAAATATGACCGGAACAAGTACAATGCACAGAAGCTCAAACATAAGCCCTAATCCTTTTTTATCCATCTTGTTTTTATCCATATATTTTTCCCCCTGTTTTTTTACTTTATAGTATATCAGCAGGTTCTTATTGATTACTATAAAGCATAAAATATTTTATTCCTTTTTTCCAAAATTTTCAATAAAAATGAGTGCATCAATATATTTTTTTAACAGAAATACACTATTCCGGCTGCCAAAAGTTATTTAGTGGTGGTATTTCCTATTATACAAAACCTGCTGCTGCACCAGCATGGCGCAGCAGCAGGTCATAAGGTAATTACTTATATAATTCAACAAGCTTCAAGAGATGTTCATATCTTTCCTTAGCCGCCTTCTCTGACTCGGCAAAGAGCTTCTCCGCTCTCTCCGGGAAAGGCTTGACAAGTCTTGTATATCTTGCCTCATTGTTTAAGAACTCCTGATACGTTCCATCACCCTCCTTGGATGTGAGTGTGAATGGATTCTTTCCCTCTGCCTTAAGCTCAGGGTTGAATGAGAAGAGGTTCCAGTAACCTGCCTTGACCGCCTTCTTCATCTCGTCCTGACAATGGTTCATGCCGCCCTTTGCAATTCCGTGAAGCTCACAAGGTGCATAGCCGATGATAAGCGACGGTCCGTTGTAGCTCTCAGCCTCACTTATAACCTTCACAGCCTGTGCCGGATTAGCTCCGAGTGCAATCTGAGCCACATATACATAACCATAACTCATGGCAATCTCTGCAAGGGATTTCTTTCCAACCTCTTTACCTGCTGCGGCGAACTGGCACACCTCACCGATGTTGGAAGCCTTAGAAGCCTGTCCGCCTGTGTTGGAGTACATCTCGGTATCAAATACCATAACATTGACATTTTCACCTGAAGCAAGCACATGGTCAAGACCGCCAAAGCCTATATCATAAGCCCAGCCATCACCACCGAATATCCATACGGACTTCTTTGCAAGATAATCCTTCTTTGCAAGTATGCCACGCACAAGCTCATTGTCCGCAGGAAGCTTCTCAAGCTCTGCTATAAGCTTCTGAGCTGCCGGTGCGTTGAGCTTGGTGTCATTCTTAGTCTCAATGAACTTATCTGCTGCGCTTCTAAGCTCATCTGTAGCTGCGTCCGAAGCCACAAGCTCATTTAACTTCTCCACAGCCTGCTCTCTAAGTGTCTTCTGTCCAAGATACATACCAAAGCCGTGCTCCGCATTGTCCTCGAACAGTGAATTAGCCCAAGCCGGACCCTTCTTGGAATCCTTGTTAACCGTATATGGCGATGTAGCTGCCGGACCTCCCCAGATTGATGAACACCCTGTCGCATTGGATATATACATCTGCTCACCAAAAAGCTGTGTTATAAGTCTTGCATAGGATGTCTCAGCACAGCCTGCGCAACTTCCCGAGAACTCGAGGAGCGGCTGGTTGTACTGTGAGCCGATAGGTGTCTTGTCCGTAAACGCAGGCTTCAATTCCTTCTTGCCAACATTCTCGACAAGGTAATTGAATACCGGCTGCTCTGCCTCCTGTGACTCTCTAGGAACCATCTTCAATGCTCCCTTTGCAGCCATAGGACACACAGTCACACACTCACCGCAGCCCATACAGTCAAGCGGTGATACCGACATTGTGAACTTCATTCCGTCCGCTGCGGCATGCTTTGCATCGGAGAGCTTGATGTTCTCAGGTGCTGCAGCTACCTCAGCCTGATTTAAGATAAATGGTCTTATTGTGGCATGTGAACATACGAAAGCACAACTGTTACACTGTATACATGCCTCCGGGCTCCACTCAGGAACCATGACCGCCGTACCTCGCTTCTCATAAGCAGAGGCGCCAGTCTCAAACTGTCCGTCTGCGATATCCTTGAATGCGGATACAGGAAGGCTGTCACCATCCATAAGACCGATAGGGTCAAGCAGCTCGTTTACCATCTTAACGGTAGCAGGACGTCCTGTTCTCTCAGCAGTCTTATTCTCTGCCACTGCCTCAGCCCACTCAGCAGGAACCTTGACCTCATGTAGTGCATTCACACCTGCATCTATTGCCTTGTAGTTCATCTCGACAACCGCGTCACCCTTCTTGCTATAGGACTTTTTTGCTGCTTCCTTCATGTACTGTACTGCCTGCTCTATCGGCATGACATTCGCAAGTCTGAAAAATGCAGACTGAAGAATTGTGTTTGTTCTCTTACCCATACCAATCTCAATAGCCTTGTCGATGGCGTTGATTGTGTAGAGTCTGATATTGTTCTTTGCTATATACTGCTTTGCAGCGGCAGGCATATGCTCATTAAGCTCTTCATCCGTCCACTGGCAGTTGATAAGGAAAATTCCGCCCGGCTTAACATCCTGAACCATCTTATATCCCTTGGTAACGTATGATGGATTATGACATGCCACAAAATCTGCCTGATTGATATAGTAAGGACTCTTGATTGGCTTATCACCGAAACGAAGATGGCTGATAGTTATACCGCCTGTCTTCTTTGAGTCATACTGGAAATATGCCTGGACGTACTTATCTGTATGGTCACCTATAATCTTGATGGAGTTCTTGTTAGCACCGACTGTTCCGTCACCGCCGAGACCCCAGAACTTACACTCAACCGTTCCCTTTGCAGCAGTAATAGGGGCAGGCTTTACCTCAGGAAGTGAAAGATTCGTCACGTCATCCACAATGCCTATTGTAAATCTTGACTTAGGCTCATCCTTCTCAAGTTCCTTATATACAGCAAATATTGATGATGGAGGTGTATCCTTAGAACCAAGTCCGTAACGGCCTCCTGTAATGACAACATCATTCATTCCTGCTTCTCTGAGAGTAGCAGCTACATCAAGGTAGAGCGGCTCTCCGAGTGAACCCGGCTCCTTAGTTCTGTCAAGAACAGCAATCTTTTTCACACTCTTTGGAAGCACCTTCAAAAGTGCCTTTGGTGACCATGGACGATAGAGTCTTACCTTCACAAGACCAACCTTCTGTCCCATGGCATCAAGATAATCTATAACCTCCTCGGCAACATCGCACACAGAACCCATAGCTATAATCACTCTGTCTGCATCCTCTGCACCATAGTAATTAAACAGGTCATAGTTCGTTCCGAGCTTGTCATTAACCTTCTTCATGTACTTCTCTACAACTGCAGGAAGCTCATCATATACTGAGTTACATGCCTCTCTATGCTGGAAAAACACATCTCCGTTCTCATGTGAACCTCTCATTGCAGGATGCTCAGGATTGAGTGCATGTGCCCTGAACTCTTCCACAGCCTTCATGTTGCACATTTCCTTGAGATCTGCGTAATCCCACTTCTCAATCTTTGAAATCTCATGTGAAGTCCTGAAACCGTCAAAGAAATTGATAAATGGAACCTTGCCCTCTATGGCTGCAAGATGTGCAACCGGGCTTAAATCCATAACCTCCTGTGGGTTGGACTCTGCAAGCATCGCAAATCCGGTCTGGCGGCATGCATATACATCACTGTGGTCACCAAATATATTAAGCGCCTGTGTGGCAACTGTTCTTGCGGATACATCAAAGACACAAGGAAGCTGCTCGGCAGCTATCTTATACATATTAGGTATCATAAGTAAAAGTCCCTGTGATGCCGTAAATGTTGTCGTGAGTGCTCCTGCTGCAAGCGAACCGTGAACCGTTCCTGCCGCACCTGCCTCCGACTGCATCTCAGTAACCTTGACTGTATTTCCGAAAATGTTCTTTCTTCCTGCCGCTGACCACTGGTCAACCATATCCGCCATAGGACTTGACGGAGTTATCGGATATATTCCTGCTACTTCCGTGTAGGCATAGGCTACATGAGCTGCGGCAGTGTTTCCATCCATTGATTGTTTTTCTCTGGACATACTAATTCCTCCTGTTGTTTATAGATATTTTATAATTTTTTAAACCAAAAACGCGCAGACCATTCATCAGTCTCTGCGCGTGTACATATCTTATCACATCATTTTTTTATTGTCAAATCAAAGTGCTGAATTGTACATGAAAAAATACAAAAAACCTGTAAAATCTCTATTAAAGACTCTACAGGCTAAAATTCAAAGCAGGGGATGAGAGAATCGAACTCCCGCCAAAGGTTTTGGAGACCCCTATCATACCATTTGACCAATCCCCTATAATCAAGGCTTTCAAGGTTTACACAACTTGTTCTACACAAGTTACTACACAACTTTCAAGCACAATGATTATTATACATAATTTTAGGAGATTGTCAATAACTTTTTTAAATATTTTTTTATAAAAGTATTTCTTTATACAGATGTCGTTTCATATAAACACTAAATTCTTCTAATGGTATCCGATATGAGCCACCTATTTTAACCTTTGGGAAATCTTTCTGCTCAATCAACTTATAAGCTGAACTTTTCCCTAATCCAAGGATATTTTGAATATCCTTTACGGTTAAATATTCTGGCATTTGCTATTATTATTTCCTTCCTATTTTTACTACACAATTATTTTTACACATCTTTACTCACTTGTTTACACAAGTCCTGTTGAACCTATACCACCCCTATCAACAGTATCAAGATGTTCAACTTCTTCAAACTCTATAGTTGGCATCTGTTCAACAATCCTAAACTGACATATTCTGTCATTCTTGTGAATCACAGTGTCTCTCATAGCAATTACTGGCATAAACCACTGGTCATTATCACCACAATAACCACCCTCGCCTGTGTATCTGTCACCTCCATCAATAACTCCCATGTGGTTCGTCTGAATGATACCAAAGTTTTTAAATGTGCTACTTCTTGGAACTACATGAGCTTCATAACCATTTGGTAACTTCATTCCAACACCTAATGGAATGAGATGAAATTCGTCTTTCTTTAGCTCTATAGTCTCAGCAGCACGAAGATCAATCCAATTACCTTTACTAATCTTCTTAATCTTATCAATTTCATTGTCAAAATACTTTACCTTAATATTCATTTTTGTTCCTCTACTTTCTCTTATCATTATCTTTTGGACAGTTAACACGCTGTCCGTATATATATATGTCTTACCTAATATAGTACATTCTATCTTCTGTGGTTTTTCATCCATGTGTAGAATAGCATCTTTACACTTCTCACATTTTGTCATTTTACCCCCCTCTTAGTCAAGTCTGCGAACTTCTGCGCCGTGTAAACCGTACAATGTTGAAACTAAAATCTGATCGTCCGGGGATGAACTTACGAATTCTATTGTGACACCCTGACTCCAATCAAGACTGAACACCCCGAGCAAACTATTTAAATCAATTACACTTCTGCCCTGATAGATATTTGCATCAATATCAAGTTTTCTCACTACTCTGTTGATTTCGTATAAATTGGATATTGAATTAGTTTTTACATAATACTTCATAATGTTTGTTCTCCTTTTTACTTCATAATTTCTTTTAAATATTTTGAGTCTGTTTGCTTGAGATAATTTTCAATCAAACGACTTTGTTCCTTAGTCTTACTAAAAGCTGTTACATTAATAGTTTCTTCACCTTTTCGGGTTAATCCGAGATTAGCCATGTACTTGATATTATGTTCTACAAGATACTGACATAGATTTTCGACATCGTTTTTATCAGATGATGTTAAATAGAAATACCATTTATCATCCTTTGTAAACTTGTCTACAATGGGGAAGGCAAGATAATTGCCTATACCACTTGCCACAGATACTACAAGAATTGTGATAATAGAATTGTCAGAAATAACTTGTTTTACGACTGTATAGAATAGTATCTGTGACAACACTATAAGTAATGAAGATATGATACGCTTATTCATATAGGTAAGAATGTTTTTAGCTGTAAGAATGATGTTGTCAAAAATCTTGACAATAAATAAAATTGCATACATCATAGATTTTTCTCCAAATACTTAATGTATTCATTCCACTTACCTATTGAGTGAATATATTCCTTGCCTTTTAATCCTTTGAGTTTCATATCTGCTTTTATATTCTCTATTGGATTGCGTTTGGAAGCCAAAGATTTGATGAACTTTTCTGTCGTATGTGTTATGCTTAAAAGTTCATTTTGGGGTATTTTTTCAATTATCTTCCTATATATAATAAAATCCTCGTCTGATATTCTATAATCCTTATTCTTAGGTAAATTCTTTGAACTAAAAGGCGATATAGATGCTCCACTTGTCTTAGGTTTCATTAATGGGATAATCTTGTCAGAATCGGCATACTTGAATTTGAACAAAACTTCTGAATCAGTTTCCTCCAATCCGAAGACAATGTTCGTGTCTTTAGAAAGTTCAGAATTATATGTCTCATAGGATATAATAGAAATATTCTCTTTTTCCATATATGTAGTTTCACCATTTCTTTCTATTGGATATCTTTTGACTTCCCTTACAACATTCTTTGGATTGATATAATTGGCATATATTATTTTGACTATATTTCTGCCTGTCTGAATTGACGGAATATATGCTTGTAAAATGTTGCCGCCCCAATGAAAGATTCTTCCATTTTGACAGCTTATATAACAATCTATATCTTCATAAGTACCGTTGAGTTTTCGAGAAAAATCGTTTGTTTCTTGATTGTATTCGCATAAAATACGATATCTACCCTTAAATTTATCAATCAAATAACTAATATAATCACCTTCTTTCTAATATTCTTCATATTCTTTTTCGTAATTTGTTTCTTGTGCATTTTCCTGAGCGTCCTTTACCTTCGTTAGGCAATCTGCTCTATTGTTGAATATAGCAGTGTTGAGACTGTTATAACCAAAAAGGTATGCGTGTTTGTCTCGCTTATCTGCACCGCAAAAGTAATCTTCTGTTACGGTTCGTATTTTAAGCTCACATAAGTCATAGATTCCCACGGTTGGAAGTATGCGGGCGTAATATACAACTATCCCTCTCTTAACATTTTCTTTAGTCATCATGTGAATTTCTCCTTGCAGCTACAAGCAATGCCATTGTTAAGATTCCGATAAATCCACCAAAAAATGTACCGAAAATAAAACTTACCATAGACCATTCTCCTTTCTTTAGTCACAATAAAGAACTATTTTGTTTTGAGCGAGAGATTTCCGTACATCAATTACATGCTGATTCTTACTGCCTCGCCAAGCGAGTGTAAGATCTTTCTGCTCATCTATATATTCTCCATCAACGAGAACATCTATATTAGAAATTATCTTTTGTCTTTTCATATGAATATTTCTATCATGCTCAAATTTTTCATCTGGAAATATTGGTGGATGAATTTTAGCAATTATTTGATTCCATCGAAAACCAGTATATAACCAGATAGTTTTCTCAGGGAAGGAAATACGGATTTCATTGGAATTTTCATCTTCCAAAACCCTTGATTTTCCTATGTTTTCTGAATTGGGATTTTGAGAAATTGGATATTTTTCTCGGATTTCCTTAATTAAAGACAAAATATCATCCAAACTTTGTTCTGCAAGTGGTTCACCACCCAAGATGGAAATTCGTCTGATATATGGTCGATCAATCAATTCCATAAATTTATTTTTTGTTTCTTCTGTCCACTCTTTCCCACCATTAAATTCCCATGTTTCAGGATTGAAACAGTTTTTACAGTGTCTGTCACAACCTTGAACAAAAAGGGCTACACCGCAGCCCTTTCCATTCGAGACATCTAATGATCTTATTTGTGCGTATTTCATTATAAGTCCTCCGCAATATCTGTCATATGAACATATCTCTCTTTAATCTCTTGAGTACGTCCCTTCCCCCAGTAATTAGTTCCAATATATCCACAAGTCCTTCTTGCTACATTCATCTTGTCTTTATCTCTATTGTGGCAATTTGGACATTCCCAAATAAGTTCGCCATCTTCATCAATAATTTTAATTTCACCATCATAACCACAAATCTGACAGTAATCAGATTTTGTATTTTCTTCTGCATACATGATATGGTCGTAGATAAATTTATTCATTTCCAAAATAGCATCTACATTATTTACTAATCCATCTGTCTCAACATAAGATATCGCACCTCCAAGTGATAAAGCTTGGAATTCTGATTCTTTAGCAAGTTTATCAAATGCATTGATTGGTTCTTTAACAAATGTATGATAACTATTGGTAATATAGTTTCTATCCGTAATACCTTTAATAATTCCAAAGCGTTTCTGTAGACACTTTGCAAATTTATACGTTGTGTTTTCGATTGGAGATCCGTAAATTGAAAATCCAATATAATGCTCTTTATTCCACTGGTCACATTTATCATTCATAAACTGCATTACTTTAATACCAAAATCATGACCTTCCTGTGAATCAATATGTGATTTACCAGTCATATATTTTACACATTCATATAACCCTGCATATCCAAGAGAAATACTTGCATATCCATTATGAAGTAATTTATCAATCTTCTCACCTTTTTCAAGTCTTGCAAATGCTCCATACTGCCATAATAAAGGTGCGACATCAGATAATGTTCCTTCTAATCGTTTATGTCTGCAAAGTAATGCTTTATGACATAATTCTGTTCTCTGTTCCATCAAATCCCAAAACTTTTCATAATCGCCTTCAGATGATAACGCTACATCCACAAGATTTAATGTGACAACGCCCTGATTTAGTCTTCCATAAAATTTATAATTACCATTTTCATCTTTATAAGGTGAAAGGAAACTACGGCAGCCCATACATGGGAAACAGTTGCCCTCTTTATATTTCTTCATAATCTTCTCTGAAATATAATCAGGGTTCATTCTCTTTGCAGTACACTTAGCTGCAAGTTTTGTTAAATACCAATAAGGGGAATTTTCATGAATATTATCTTCTTCTAAGACATAGAGAAGCTTTGGAAATGCCTGTGTGACATAAACACCTACTTCATTTTTAAGACCAAGTAATCTCTGATTAAGGAATTCCTCAATAATCATTGCAAGTTCTTTTTTATACTCTGTAGTCTCTCCAAGATACATGAATACACTCAAAAAAGGAGACTGCCCATTTGAGTTAGACATAGAATTGCACTGATAATTAAAAGTCTGAACACCATCTGCTACTTCTTTTTTGGTATCAGATTCTGCATATCTCTTACAATCTTCGTCAGAAAATCCCCATGACTTATATTTCTCATAGTATTTGTTGTAACTATCTCTTACAAATGGTGCTAAATGTGTAAGAGTAATTGTAGCCCCTCCATACTGAAGTGACGTAACACCAAGAATAATCTGAGTGGCGATTGTACAAGCAGTAATAAATTTATGTGGTTTTTCAATCATTACCTTGTTAATACAAGTACCATTCTGCAACATATCTTCGAGATTAATAAGTGAGCAGTTACTCATCGCATTCATACCAAAATAGTCAATATCATGGAAATGAATAATACCTTCATCGTGCGCTTGTACAATTTCTGGTGGAAGTAAAAATCTACGAGAAATATCCTTACTTACAATTCCTGCCATATAATCACGCTGAGTATTTAATACCTTTGAATTCTTATTGGAGTTTTCGGTATTCCAATATTCACTTTCGCCATCTAATAATTCATCAATCTCGGAATCTGTTGTATTCTCATTTTCTCTCTGAAACTCACGAATACTTCTATATCCTTCATATGCTTTTGCAGTAAGTCTCTGCTTCTTTGTAATCAATTTATCATAAACCATTGATTCAATATCAGAAATACTCACATCTTCTTTGTTTTTACATTCTTCTTCAATCTCGTTTGCAATATCTTCTGCAATCTTTTGTTTTACAATGCCTGAACCATTTTTCATTGCTTTAAGAATTGCTGCTGAGATTTTTGATTTATCAAAATCAACTTCTGTGCAATCTCTCTTAATTATTTTCAAATTTTATCTCCTTTCTCGATTCCATAAGAAATCAACCATTCACAAAATATATACGGGTAGGGATTTTCACCCTACATATACGTTACCGTACAAGCAGTGGGATTTCCAATTGACTGCCAAGGATGAAGAATTATCGTACTCCCATTTAGCCGATGGGCGCTAATCGTTCGTAATCTAATACATTTCTCGCTACTCGACAGATACTTTATGTCTACATATTCCATCACCGCATATATTCAATGACATTTCAGATATATTCATTTTTACAAATTACATATCAGCATGGAATCTTCCGTCTTCATCAACATACCCTCCTGTTCTCCAAGGT
>ENA-OURQ01001984-OURQ01001984.1-human-gut-metagenome-genome-assembly--contig:-NODE-1984-length-16166-cov-2.910868_pt1 | contig 16166 bp, 17 predicted proteins | sample MGYA00242105_ERZ508999 | MGnify/ENA primary metagenome ERZ508999 (study PRJEB26280, sample SAMEA2338771) | human gut metagenome | biome: human gut; feature: human-associated habitat; material: faeces...
AGCGAGGACATCACGGGGTAAAATTAAATCTAGAAGTTCTTTCATCACGTCATAATTATTAAACACGCGAAGATAACACATTGAGCTCTGATCCACCTAATTTTTCACGTGAGCCATGTATGTCCTGAAAAAAGTTTACTCAAAACCAGTAAACCTATTTCAGGGAAGTACAATTCCGACGAGATCGAGATTTAACCCGTTTGTTTAATACCCAAGAAAATTAAGCTATGACGGCTACTTTGCTAGTAGAAGAATTAAATAAATTTCTATAATATTAAAAAACTGTTTAAATTTCGTGTTGATACGATAAAAATATTGGGCGTCAGTTGTTCAAGAGACTGATACAAGGGATCATCTAATGGTAAAGCCATATAAATTCACGTCCATGATATTACTCTAATCCAACCCGGATAAAGAAGTAATTTAACCCAAATAATCTCGCTCCCTCAGAGATTATTCGATGCTTACCTGAAGCTTAGTCATTCCGTAATGTTTGAGCCACGAGGAAGCTTCGAATGATCTTCGAATAAGGGGGATTATTTCCCTAGGATTTCCGTGGGATTTCTCTTGTTTTTTATTATAAGATAGTTGTTCTCTGAACTAAGTTTGCTTGTAGGCTCCTTAACCTTTTCTGTATTCTCCATAAAGTGTTACTTTATAGTTCATTTAGACGAAGGAGCATTCATCCTGCATTCATCTTGCATTCACCTTCGATTAAATTGATTTTTTAATCGTTTTTATTTGAATCTTCATGCCCTTATGAAGTATATTTGTTATACGGATAATTTTAGTCGGATGATAGTAGGGCATAGAGGTAGGGTAGGGAATCGGGAGACCAGTTGCAGCCTTCGTGCGTCAAGTTCGAGATTACCGGGTGGCGGGATATATTGAAAATATAGGCGAATGTTATAGAAGTATGAAAATTTATACTTAATTTCGATGGCGAAGAGACTGGGAGCATGGGGTATATGGTCCGGTCGGAAGAACAAAAAAGAGGCAAGAGTATGGACACTTTTTACGAGGAAGATATATTGGGAGAGGGATTTCAACGAGCGACAATCTCTTTGCGCGATGATTACGAGGGACGGGCGATAGCCACGCTTGTTCGCCGTTTGTCGGATACGGGGAACGGTCGGTCGGTGCTTTATATTCACGGTTTTAATGACTATTTCTTCCAACGGGAAATGGCTTGCCGTTTTAACGAGCAGGGATTTCATTTTTACGCGCTGGATTTACGAAAATACGGGCGTTCGTGGTTATCTCATCAAAAGTTTAATGACATCCGGGATATTCGGGTTTATTTTGAGGAGATTACACTCGCTTTGCAAATGATCCGGGAGGAGGGAAGCCGGACAACCGTTTTGTTAGGACATTCCACGGGCGGGTTGATTGCCACGCTTTACGCTAAAGAAAACGGGGATAGTTCTCTTTTTGACGGCATCATGTTGAACAGTCCTTTCTTTGATTTTAATAAAAGTTGGTTCGTGAAGAAGTGTATCCCGTTTGCCTCGCTAGTGGGAGGCTTTTTACCGGGGATAAAGATTACCGGAGGGTTCACGGAGCAATATGGTAAATTCCTGCACCGGGGTAGTCGGGGAGAGTGGGAGTATAATTTGGCTTGGAAACCGCATGTTGCACCCCGGATTAATTTGGGATGGGTTCGGGCTATTCATAAAGCACAACGGGAGTTGAGGCAACCTTTTGAAGTACGAAAACCCCTGCTGGTTTTACATTCGGAGAGATCTGTCTCGAATTTCTCGGACGAGGAACAGGTGCAGTCCCGCGATGCTATATTGAACGTGAGGGACATTCAGCAGGTAGCACGGAATATCCGGGGGCAGGTGGAGATCGTGTCGGTCTTGGGTGGTCTGCATGATTTGGTTCTATCCTGCAAGGAGGTCCGGGGAAAGGTCTACCAGATCATGTTTGACTGGCTAGAGCGTCAGAACGGGACAAATGATCGTAATTGTTTAGGTTAAAGCACGTGGTAAGTTTTATGGTGTGATTAAAAAAAGAGTGGGTCCGCGACCTAATAGTGTGTGTATTTGGGTTATTGTTTTGAAGATTTCGCGGACCCGGTAGCTCTAGGGACCCTCACGGTCAGCTGTTTGCGAGCTTTTGTTTTTTAGTTAAACAAGGGACGTATCCCACAGTTAACAAATTATGAAAAAAAAAGAAATGGTTTTAATGAACCTGATTTTACTCGATGTTTGTTATTTCTAAGTTTATTTATTATTGTTTCATTAAGTTGATGTAAAGGTACAAGATTATTATTAATCCAAGTAACCTATAATTGTATGTGAATGTTGGTTGTTTTACAATAATAACAGATTGTTCTTGTTTTTGTTCTTGTTTTTTGCGGGGAAGAATAGAGAAGCGAGAAAAAATGGCTATTTTTAAAAGAAGGAACGGTGTGCTAATGTTGGATGTTTGAATTGGGAGGAAATGGAGAAGGTGCGTGTCAAAAATAGTCGTATTATGTTTCTTGTGTTTCGGGGATCTGGGAGTATTTTCCATACTTTTGACTTGAGTTCTTTATGAAAATAGTGTATAAGTATGAAAGATGTTTCACTGTATGAAAGTTTCCTGGCGGAATTGCGAAAGAAAATACCGCAAGGGGCTAAGTTGACAAATACTTTGGTTGATATGTTGTATATCGAACGGGAAGCGGTTTATCGTCGGTTACGCGGCGAGGTTCCGTTCACGTTTATGGAGGTTATGGTTATCACTAAGGAGTTGGGAATTTCTCTGGATAATCTGACGGAAACGGATACGTGTAAGAGTCGTCCGTTTCAATTGAAATTGGTGGAGTATGCGAACCCGCTTGATGCGGATTTCCGGATGATGCAGGATTTCGTCGAGATATTCGCTTGTGCGGAGAATGAACCGGACTGGGAGGCCGGTTTCTCGACGAACACTCTTCCCCAATCTTTTTGCTGTTATTATCCCGGTATCACGCGTTTTTATTTATTTAAATGGTTATATCAATATAGCAACGTGGATACGGTGAAGCCTTTCCGGGAAGTGGTGATTAACGATCGCTTGGCTAGAATTCAACAGGACTTTTTACACGGGATGCGGTGTGTTAAATCCTCTTTTTATATTCTTGATCATCTGGTGTTTCATTATCTGGTGACGGATATGTTGTTCTTTGCCAGTATTAACTTGATCACACCCGAGGAGTTGAAGGAGTTGCAGGAAGAGTTGATTCTGCTACTAGAGAAGTTGGAGCGTTTTACGGCTAAAGGACGACATGAGGATACGGGGAACGAAATGTATATTTATCTGTCTAATATTAATCTTGATACGGGTTATTGTTATTTCGGTAGCCCGAATTATCGTTTAAGCATGTTGAAGGCATTCACACTGAACGTAATATCATCTTTTGACTTGGAGATGTTCAACCGGTTGAAAAGCTGGATGAATTCGTTGAAGCGTTCGTCCACGCTGATTACGGTGAGCGGGGAGAAAGAGCGTGTGCGTTTTTTTAATGACCAGTACCGTTTGGTGCTGGGTATGACGAACACGGTCTGAAAAAAAATTGTGACCGTGTTCGTTCTTTATTATAGTTTCACGATTCTTTCGTTTGTTCTTTTTAGATGAAACCATGAAAAAAGAAAAAGAAGGAGTACGTAAAGATGTTCCGATGTCCAGTACACTGCTAGCGGGACTTCTCCGAACTGCTTGAGGCAAAAGAGATAAATGAGGTATATGACGATCGTGATACATTGATAGATAAATGCTGCACGAGTGGCACCCGTTCCCGACACGGCGTTACAGAATATATGTGCGGGAAGGGAGAGAAGGTAATTTGATAACATAACAACAAAGGGCCAGAAGGCTAATTGCACGAGTTGTTTGTCCGGGGTGTAAATGCCCATGACCGTGTGGGGAAATAACAGGGCAATTGTGATTAATGGGATGCCAAGAATGTAGCCGAGACGAATGATTTTCCGACACAAGGGCATGATTTGTTTTCTTTCCCTGGCTCCCGCCAAGTTACTGACGAGTGATCCCGTGGTGGTGGAAAAGGAATTCACGATGACGAAGAAGATCGTGGATATACTCCGGATGATATTGGCAATTGCTAATTGCGTGGTACCGAGATGTTCGATGAGAATAAAGAAAAGGAACCAGGGTGCCACACTGATAAAGGAGTGCATCATGCTCCAGACGGATAGGCGGAAAAGTTGTCCCATGAGTCGTTTGTAAAAAATGGCAAGGAGGCCGTAATGTTGTTTGTCTATTTTGAAACGAGTATAGCTGACCAGCACGAGTAATCCTCCCAGTTCGGAGATCGTGGATGCCATAGCGGCACCTGATATGCCCTGGGCGGAAATCTTCCCGGTGCCGAAAATCAGCAGATAGTTCAGTAACACGTTCATACTTGCTAGAGTGACGGCAGAGACGGTGAGTATGCGGGTTCTGGTGATTCCCACGAAAAATGCCCGGAAGGCCAGCATCGGAAAGGCGAAAAGCAGGCCGAGAGTTCGCCAGTCCAGATATTGTATAACAGCCTTGTATATTTCCGGGGAAGTCAGTAATCGTTGTAGAATGAACGGGGTGAATATTTTAGACAGGCCGAAGAGCGTGGCGGCGAGCGTGGTCAGAAAAAGTAATCCTTGGAAGAATACTTTTCCCGTTTCCGCGGGACGTTGTTCACCGTTTCGACGGGCGATCATTACTTGCAAGCCGAGACTGAACCCGAATCCCAGTATGTAAAGGGAAAGGTAGTACATTCCTGCTATGGCGGAGGCTCCTAGTTCAGTTTCTCCGACGTGTCCGAGGAATATGGCATCCGTGATATTTATTAATTGTTCGACTAACACACTCATCATCACTGGATAGTTGATGAGACAGATTTGTTTGCTTGTAAAATTCATACTTCAACTTGAATAGCACATAGCAAGTTATTTCCACGTGAGTAGATCACTTGTTATGTCCGGTAAATAAAAAAGGGTATAAACTCTGTTCCCGGAAACATATTCTGTTCCCGGCAGGCTTGTGCCTGCAATCGGAATACTATACAAGGAGCGTGGCTATATACAGAGTTGTGCTTTCATGTTGAATAATAGAGTTAACGGTACAAACATACAAAAAAGATGTGAGATTCTTTTTTTTGTAAAACTTTTATATCAAGAATGAATAGGGAAATACGGTATGTAACCCTCTATTTTCGAGGACGTATAATAATAGGTAGGATGGGAAGTTTCTCCCATGGATTAATAATAAATTAGAAGGTTATGAGAGAACGTGAAGAAAAGAAGAAAAAAGTGGCGAGTGATGACCGGCGTGCCCGGAATATTCCTTCAAAACAAGACAAAAGTTGGGTCGGTGAACAACAGATGCAACAAGAACAATTTGACAAGACCGAATTCGAGGAACGGGAAGCTAAAAAACATTCCAGAAGAAGGATATGTCACTGATTTGGTGCTTATTTTCGAGGGTAATAAAAACATATTACCCTCGTGTTATTTTTACGATCCGGATTGTTTGTTTATTAAAAATATTATCGTAGATTTGTCGTGATTTTGAGTTTTGATTTGATCGCTACAGAGCGTTTGCCTTCATCGTATTATTACATGTATCGTTAAGCAGACTTTTCTAGACAAGATCCAACCTCAAGTATTTAAATTATTAATTTTAAAGTTTGTATTAATGAACATTTACATTTCAAATTTAAGTTACGACGTGAATGATAGTGACTTAAGAGAATTATTCGAAGAGTACGGTGAAGTTTCTTCAGCAAAAGTTATCATGGATAGAGAAACCGGAAGATCAAGAGGTTTCGGGTTTGTGGAAATGTCTGATGACACGCAAGGGCAAAAAGCTATTGATGAATTGAATCAAGCTGAATATGATGGTAAGGTTATCAACGTGAACGTTGCAAAACCGAGAACCGATCGTCCGGCCGGTGGTCGTGGCGGTTTTAACCGTAACGGGGGCGGTCGTGATCGTCGCAGTAACGGTGGTGGTCGTAGTTTCGAGAAAAGATTCTAAAATATCTTGGATAATAAGAAAAGGTGGTTTTTTAACCACCTTTTTTTATTCTGTAACCCGATCAGTGAAGAGGGTTGCTGTCAATGCATGAGAGAAGATATAGGACGCTGGGTATGCTCCTTGTTTCTGAACAAGATGTTCCATGATTTCCTGTTTATCAGGTCCGATGACGGGGATTAATATAGCCGAACTTTTTAAAATTACGGTCCCTGTCATTGTAATTCTTTGTTGTCCGGTCTTCGGGTGTTGTGAAACTGCGTAAATTCGTTGGTCGGTCAGTAGATTCATCGAATCACTGAATATGGAGGCTACGTGTCCATCAGCCCCAATGCCTAGTATCGTGCAGTCGAAACGGGGCATATTCGAGTAGCCGGGAAGTTCCCATTTCACCATTTCCGAATATCGTTCAGCTTCGATTTTGGGTTCTTGTTCTCCCCAAATGCGATGAATGTGATTTTGAGGAATATCCAGAGGCATGAAAAGAAGGCGTTCGGCATGTTTGAAATTGCTCTCGTCGTCTTCCGGCGACACGCATCGTTCGTCTACCCAGTAAAAGCGAAGAATGTCCCAAGGGATATTATTCCGGTATTCTTTTACCCATAATTTGAAGAGTTGTTGTGCCGTGGAACCTCCAGACAGGGCGATATGAAAAGGTTTCGATTTACTTTTTTTAATCACCGTTATCAAAGTTTCGGTCATTGAACGCAATGTTTCTTCGGCAGTTTTATATACTTCTATTTTCATGATTATATGGATCTAATTCGTACCTGTTTATACGATGCAAGTTACGGTTTATTCATGATATAAACAAGAAAAAAAGTTAAAAAACCTTACTGATTTTAGATTTTAAATTTTAGATTCCAACCGCACGAGGCAAGCGCTTATTCTGTGATTTCGTGATTGCCGATTAGGTGGTTATAGAATCACGAATCATTCAATCGGCAATCACGTAATCTTTTAATCTAAAATTTATAAGCTTGTAACTCGCCGTAGATGAATGTTCCTCACTGATTTATTGAATCTACGGATGAAGAGGGTGGCAGCGAACATGAGGCCGCCACAGAATCCAGAGAGTAGTCCGGGAGCTCCGAAGTCGAGCAGAATTCCGGCAATATATGCTAGTGGTACGGCGACAAATAAATAGGAAACGAGGGCATAGATCATGGGACGCTGCACATCGGTGATACCTCGCAAGGCTCCGAGTGCAGTTACCTGTAATCCGTCGAAGATTTCAAACACGGCGACCACGAAGAATAGGTTGCGAGCTACTTTTATCACGTCGGGATCAGGGGTGAAAATGGATGCGATGGGGGCCCCGAAAAGGGCGTAGATCACGGCTGCTCCGGCCATGAAAATAACGGCAAGGCGGAGAGAAGCATGGGCGTAACGACGCATTTTCCCGATATTTCCTCGCCCGAATTCATGACTGACAAGTATGGTTGAGGCTCCGGCGATTCCGCTGGAGATCATGAATGTAAGGGAAATCATGGACATGACAATTTGATTTGCCGCAAGGGCGATGGTGCCCAACCATCCCATCATTACGGTGATGAGGCTGAGGGATAGAAATTCCACGACCATTTGTCCGGCTATGGGATAACCGACTTGTAATAATTGTTTGATTTTCCGACGGCTTGTGTTGCTAAATTGAAAAAAACGAAATACGGGGCTGTATATTTGGGAACGATGGATGTAGAGAAAAAAAGCAATGGGCATCATCAAGCGGGAGATTAATGTTGCTAGTCCCGCACCCGCTACTCCAAGGAATGGCGTACCGAATTTACCATATATAAATATGTAGTTTAGGAAAATATTCATTAAATTGCATGAAATCGTGATCACCATGGCTACCTTCGTGTTTCCAATTCCTTCCATGTATTGTTTGAATGTCATGAACAGGATGAACGGGATGACCGAGAATGAGGTCAGGATATAATATCCTTTGCATAATTCTACAACTTCCACGGGTTGTCCCATCATGGAAAGGTAGGGCATGAGCATGAACAAGAAAAGGGTGAGTACGAGTGACACGGTTGTGTTCAGTAGAAGTGAATTTTGGAAAAATCCGGCTATACGTTCTTTATCATCAAGCGCATGAGCTTGGCCCACAAGTGGGGTTAGGCCGGTGGCAATCCCCATGCCGACAACCATCGTGTTCATGATAATTGCTCCCGCTAGTGACACTGCTGCCAATTCCGGGGCTCCAAGTTGTCCTACCATGATGTTATCTGCCATTTGTACGATCGCCTGACCGGCTAATGATAGCATGATCGGGAAGGCGATGTTGATGTTCTGTTTGTAATACAGTGAGTTAATTCTCATGACTTGAATTTTAAAAACGGGGACAAAGATGTACATTTATTGTCACAAATAAAAATGTTGAAATCTTTTTGCGGGAATGAAACTAAGTTAATCATCGTTTCCGTATAATGAATAAATGAAACGCAAAAATTTGAGAAATTTAACTATATATTAAGTCAAAAAATTGCGAGAATTGGGAAATATGTGTATTTTTGGTTTCATAAATAGAGAGAAATGAAAGGATTGATATTTCGATATTTTTCGTTGTTACTCCTCTTTTTGGTCATCGGGGTAAATCTCTTTGGAAGTGAAGGTTCCAAGGGGAATATTCCTGTTTCTGATAAGGAGAACATAGAAAAAGCGTCGGAAGAATTCCAAGTTTCCACTACCCCGTTTGATCAGCATGGAGTTTTTGAACGAACTTTAGAGTTTTCAAGCCGGCAGATTGTTAATAATGGAAGTCGGGAACAATTCTCCCTCTCGTTCTATCGGAAAACAGAACTTGCGTCACGTAGAAGTGAATTCCGGATGATGGAAGAAAAGACTTACGGGTATTTTTCCTATTTGCTGGGACTTCGACATCTTCAAGGTTTCTACGTGTTCGATTTGTGTAAAATCATTATTTAGCTATTCCTAGGTCCGTTTTGTCCAGTGTCACGAATGGTGATACCGGTGAGTTGTACTCGCTCATTTGAAAGCGTGTTTTGATATGACATGCTGGTATAGAGGTGACTAATGTAATTATAGTATCTTTCTTCGGATACGGACGGACGAATTATATCCTTATTTTTCAGTGTATTATAAAATTGAATTTATTCATAAACGAATAATAATAGTAGACCTATGGAGAATAGTAAAGAAGATACCAAGGGTTTTACCAACTCGGCATTATTTCAGACATTGTACCCGATCGTGATCATGTTAGTCATATTTGGTTTGGTTTTCTTGGCATTATACGTGGCATTATAATATTAAAGCATTTAAAATATAAAAATACTCCTATGAAAAAGACTGTAACAAAACAAGGAACAAGAAGAAGTTTAGGTATTTCTGCATTTCCGATAATCATTCTGTGTTTTATACTGGCAATGGTTATTTATCATTTCGTGTATGGTAATCCGGCTAATTTTATTAATAATGACCCGAATAATCATCCTATTCAGGGAAATTTGCTAGGTACGATTTATAAAGGGGGGATCATCGTTCCGGTTATCCAGACCTTGTTATTTACGGTATTGACTTTAAGCGTGGAGCGGTTGATTGCCTTAAAAAGAGCAAAAGGAAAGAAGAATTTGCAACAATTCGTGACGAAGGTGAAGAGTGACCTTGAGGAGGGGAATATTGAGGCTGTTCGCCAAGCTTGTGACGAACAGAAAGGAACCGTGGCAAACGTGATTAAAGCATCGCTTTCTACTTATTCACAGGTGTCAGTTTGTGACACGTTGTCGAAAGAAGAGAAACAGTTGGCAGTACGGAAAGATCTGGAAGAGGCGACCATGCTTGAGTTGCCGACAATGGAACAGAATCTGGGGGTAATAGCCACGATCACGACTTTGGGGACTTTGATGGGATTGCTCGGAACTGTAATCGGGATGATCAAGTCTTTTGCGGCATTATCTTCTGCCGGGGGAACGGATTCTATTGCCCTTTCTACCGGTATTTCGGAGGCTCTTGTGAACACGGCTTTCGGTATTGCAACCGGGGCGTGTGCTGTGATTGCTTACAATTTTTTCACTAGTAAGATAGACGGGATCACGCATAGTATTGACGAGATCGGGGCTTACTTGGTACAGAGTTTCACGATTAAACAACGCTAGTATACACTTGTTAATATATACGTTATGAGTCAGAAAATTAAAAAGAAATCAACGTTTATCGACATGACGGCCATGAGCGACGTGACGGTACTGTTGTTGACGTTTTTCATGCTGACTTCCACGTTTATCCAGAAAGAACCGGTGCAGGTGAACCCGCCGCAGTCGGTTTCTGAGATCAAGATTCCCGAATCAAATATCGTCTCTATTTTAGTCGAGCCAACGGGAAAGGTGTTCATGGGACTAGATAAACCACAGGATCGTATCGAGGTGTTGAAAAAGATGGGGGAGAGTTATCAGATTGAATTTTCGGATCAGGAATTGAAAAAATTCAGTCTGTGTAATTCATTCGGGGTGCCTATTCAGGGGATGAAACAATTCTTGGCATTATCATCGGAAGAACAGGATAAAGTGATCATGAATTATGGAATTCCTTGTGATAGCACGAATAACCAGTTTAAATCGTGGATGCAATTTGCCCGGGAGGTGAACAAGGACTTGGTGATCGCTATCAAGGCGGATCAGAAAACTCCTTACCCGTTGATTAAGGATATTATGGCAACGTTGCAGAATCTGCGAGAGAATCGTTATAACTTGATTACTTCGTTGCGTAATATGCCGGAGGTATGATAGAACTTTATAACTTGTAATTTATTTATTATGGCAGAAATACAACAAAAGGATAGCGGGGAACGCAAGAAAGGGAAACAGAAGAAATTCAGTATCCGGGTGGATTTTACGCCTATGGTGGATATGAATATGTTGTTGATTACTTTCTTTATGCTCTGCACGTCCATGAGTAAACCCCAGACAATGGAAATCAGTATGCCGAGGAAAGATTTGTTGAATGAGCAGGAGCAGAACAAGGTGAAGGCTTCCAAGGCGATGACTATTTTGTTGGGTAAGGAGGGGAGAGTGTATTATTATATGGGAGAGCCGGACTACGAGAATCCTGATATGGTGCAGGAAACCGATTTTTCCCCGAACGGCTTGCGTGCCATCCTGTTAGGACGTAATCAGGTGGTGATGCAGAAGATCCGGGAATTGAAGCAAAAGAAAGCAAACTTGGAGATCTCGAACGAGGAGTATCTGAAAGAGGCTGCCGAGATCAGAAAAGATAAGGATTCACCCGTTATATTGATTAAGGCTACCGATTTTGCGAATTACAAAAATTTGATTGATGTCCTCGATGAGATGCAGATATGTAATATCGGACGGTATGCGATCATGGATATAACTCCGGGGGATTTACGATTGTTACAGGATAAGACACACGACGGGTATGCCGATGATTTGAAAGAAGTCATCGAGTACCGGGAGTTAAAACAATAAGACCATGGCAAAGGATATAAATGTAAATTCGGTAGAGTGGTGTGATCTGATATTCGAAGGAAAGAATAAGGATTATGGGGCTTACGAGTTGCGTAAACACTCACCCCGGCGTCACTTGACGGCCTATGTCGTGATTATAGGTTGTGTGGTTCTGGCAATGGTTCTTCCGGCTTTTGTTCGTTTCCTGACACCCGTTAAGGCGCAGGAAAAGATGGTTACGGTGACGGAATTGTCTGATTTGAAGATGGATTTGCCGGAGGTAAAGGAAGAGAACAAGATCGTGGCGGTGAATGTTCCGCCGCCACCGACGTTGAAGACGACGATTAAGTTCACGGCTCCCGTGATTAAGAAAGATGAAGAGGTGCGTGAGGAAGACGAGATTAAAACACAGGATGAGGTGAACCAGGCGAAAGCGGCGATTTCCGTGGCGGACGTGAAGGGTAATGACGAGGAAAACGGTAAGGATATTGCAGATTTGGAAGATCATAAATTGATCGTGGCAAGTGAAGATGAGGTCTTTCAAGTGGTGGAACAAGCTCCCGAATATCCGGGAGGTATGGCTGCTTTGATGAAATGGATTGGTAAAGAGATCAAGTATCCTTCTATTGCCCAAGAAATGAATATAGAAGGAAAAGTAATCGTACAATTCGTGATCGGACGGGACGGGGCGGTACGTGATGTACAAGTGTTGCGTACGGTCGACCCGACGCTGGATAAAGAAGCCGTTCGCGTGGTAAAGGCCATGCGTAAATGGATTCCCGGAAGACAGCGTGGTGAACCGGTTTCCGTGCGGTTCACTTTACCGATCACGTTTAAATTACAACAATAAAAGAAATGATTCTGTGATTTAGTGATTGCCGATTAGGTGATTAAAAGAAAGCGTTGGACAGCGAGTGAAAATTACTAAATCTAAAATCGTAAATCAAAAATTAGAAAGGTTATGAATATTCGAATCGGCTTTTGGCTGTTATGCCTGATCTCCCTTGTGGCTTGTAAAGGGAAAACTTCAGGAGTACAAGATACCTTGTTTAGCGGGGTAATTCGAGTTGCAGTCGACGAAACGCTGTTTCCCTTGGCCGAGGAAGAGATTGCAGTTTTTGAAGCGCAATATAATCAGACAGGTATCGTCCCGATATATACGAGTGAAGTGGATGCAATAACCCTGTTGTTACGCGACAGCGTACGCTGGGTGTTGGCCACACGCCCTTTATCGGGGGACGAATTAGAGTCATTCCACAGCAATAAGTTTTTTCCGGAGTCCATCAAGATAGCTACTGATGGTGTTGCTTTGATTGTAAACAGACAAAATGCCGATTCGATATTTAACGTGAGTACTTTAAAGAAAATATTTTCCGGTGAGATAACACGTTGGAACCAATTGTCGGCGGACTCGAAATTGGGAGAAATACAAGTTGTGTTTGATCACCGGAATTCCAGCACAGTACGTTACGTGCTGGATTCGATATGCGGGCGGGGTAACTTGTCTGATCGATGTCATGCCGCCGGAACGAATCGGGATGTTATCGAGTATGTTACTCGAACTCCGGGTGCTATGGGGGTAATCGGGGTCAACTGGATTAGTGACGAACAGGATTCTTTATGCCGGGATTTTCGAAAAGAGATACAGGTGGCACGGATCAGTCGTGCAGAGTTACCTACTTATGGGAATAGTTACCAGCCTTATCAGTATTACCTCTACACGGGGCAATATCCATTGTCTCGCGATATATACATTTTACTGAATGATCCCCGGAGCGCTCTCCCAACCGGGTTAACCTCCTTTTTTGCAGGAGCGAGAGGACAGCGAATCATTTTGAAAGCCGGATTGTTACCTATCACGATGCCCGTGAATATCGTGAACGTGAGGGACCAACTTTAACAAATAATTTTAAGATCATGAAAACGAAATTAATTATATGCGGATTATTTTGCTTGCTGGCAGCGACGAGCGTGAAAGCAGCAGACAATAAGGTCGGAATAGATCTTTATGAATCAGGAATGATCGGGGCTGCCAAGGCTTTTTTTCTGGATAATCTGAAACAACAACAAGAGGGAGTTTTGCAAGCAGAAACCTGTTACTATCTGGGGGAATGTTATCTGGTGTTGGGACTTCGTGATTCTGCAGGGATATACTACCAGAAAGGGATAGAGTTTATGCCTGACTATTCTTACAACCGGATTGGGTTAGTTGGATTGAAATTGGGGAAAGATGTGAACGGTGAAGAGTTGTTCAAAGAGGTGTTTACAAGCAAAAAAGATAAGAAAGATGCTGGCGTACAGTTGGCAATAGCCAGAGCGTATTTGTATGCAGGTAATATGACAAAAGCAATGGAACACGTGAATCAGGCGAGAGAGTTGGATGCTAAAAGTGGGTTGCCGTACTTGGTGGAAGGAGATATTCTGGCAGCACAAGGGAAAGTCGGGGAGGCTTGTGCTAAATACGAAATGGCAGCTTATTTTAGTCCGGATTGTGTGGGGGCATACTTAAAACAGGCTCGCTTGTATATGTCGGCCAATCGTTCCTTATCATTGGAAAAGTTGGATAAGGCCCGGGAAAAATCCCCGGAATTTTGTGGTATTTATTGTATATTAGGGGAACTGTATGAAATGACCGGAGATAGTAAGGCTGCAGCTGATAATTATTCTAAATTTATTCAGTCAGGGTATTATGATCAGGATCATTTGTTGCGGTATGCCGGTATATTGTATTTTGATAAACAGTATGAAAAGATGTTGCCTGTACTTCAATCCGTGTTGAAAGAAAAGCCGGAAGATCTGGTGGCTAAACGTTTATATGCTTATTGTCTTTCTAAACGGGAGAATGGGGAAGAATGTCTGGAGGCTATAAAGCATTTTATAGAATCTACTCCCGAAGAGAGTCAGATTTGTCAGGATTATCTTTGTTATGCGGAACAGTTGACCGTGAAAAAAGAATATAACGAGGCAATTACTTATTATAAAAAGGCGTTGAATGCGGATGGTAAACGTCAGGAGTTATTGAAAGATATTGCGGATCTTTTCGTGAAAAATAGAGATTTGGATTCGGCCGTGGTTTATTATCAGCAATATTTTGATTTCGTGGAGGAACCGGCCGCGGAAGATTTGTTGAAACTGGGGAAATGTTACTATAATCTGGCTTGTCAGGATTCAGTTCCGGAATTGCAAAAGGAAGAGCTGATAAAAGCAGATACTTTATTCAAAGAGTTAAGTATTCAAGTTCCTAATAGTTACGTGAGTTATTTTTGGCGGGCTCGGGTAAATTCCATGCTTGACCCGGAAACCACGAAGGGGTTGGCAAAACCATATTACGAGAAAGTAATAGAAATAGGATCAGTACAACCGGAACGTTATAAACGGGAACTGATAGAAAGTTATAAATACTTGGGGTATTATCATTACGTGATTGCTGATGCTATTACCACAAAAAATAATGGGAATCCTGATCCGGCAAAAGAAGAATACGGGGAGGCAAAGTCATTTTTCTCTAAAGTATTAACGTTGGATGCCAAGGATGAAGTGGCATTAAAAGCTCTTGAGAGTATTAAGCTGTGAATCGGTAAAAGCGTGTCGATTGTGGGGATGTTCTTGTATTAGGATATCCCCAATTTTAATAAAATGAAAATTTAGTATTCGTAAAAGATTAAGTTTTGGTACGGAAATTGCTTTACAAGGGGAGAGTTGTTTATTGAATATTTAAATAGATTGAATTATGAAGTGGATTTTGCGGGCGATACCAATTTTACTTTTGATGGTTTGTTTTGGAGGGCAAGCTATGCCGGAGGACATGCCAAGAGAAAGAAGAATGGAGATCACCGGGGAATCGATGAATAGTTCAGAGATTACAGCTACTTTTTCGGCAATTGATCTGACGGACGTGTATGATTTTCTGGAGAAGTCATTTATGTTGACGGATATTGTGGATTTACCTGAGGACGTAGAAATTCAAAAAGACAAACGGGTGAGTTCTGCGAAAGAGATTCTTAAAAAAGATATTGATGGAAAGAATAGTCATGACGCATGGCGTGATGAAATCTTTGATTACTTGTCTATGAAACATATCCAGGGATTTTATATTTACTGGATGAATAAGATGATTATTTAATTTGTAATAATCATATAAACGTATCATTGGAATCTAGTACATGGCCTAAATATAGTATGGCCGGGAAGAAACTATTCTGAGTGAATATACGTTAAAGTTATAAGTTAGTATTTAAAGAACGTTTAAATCATATATTATGACACAGAAAGTCGGATACGTGACACAAGTGATTGGTCCTGTTGTGGACGTCATTTTTGAAGGTGGAGGGGTTGACTTACCTCCTATTTACGAGGCTTTGGAGATTGAGAGGGAGAATGGCTCGAAGTTGATTGTCGAGGTGGAACAACACGTGGGAGAAGATACCGTGCGTTGTGTAGCAATGGATACCACCGACGGTTTATATCGCGGTATGAAGGTTTTGGATTTAGGACGGACCTTGACGATGCCTATGGGGGACCAGATTAAGGGACGTTTGTTGAACGTGACAGGTGATGCTATTGACTATCTGGCCCCATTGGATTACAAAGAAACGAGTTCTATACATCGAGAGGCACCGAAATTTGAAGATTTGTCTATCAAGGAGGAATTGCTGCTTACGGGAATAAAGGTGATCGATCTGTTGGAACCTTATTCTAAAGGTGGAAAGATCGGTCTGTTCGGGGGTGCCGGAGTTGGTA
>ENA-OURQ01002007-OURQ01002007.1-human-gut-metagenome-genome-assembly--contig:-NODE-2007-length-16048-cov-42.338210_pt1 | contig 16048 bp, 14 predicted proteins | sample MGYA00242105_ERZ508999 | MGnify/ENA primary metagenome ERZ508999 (study PRJEB26280, sample SAMEA2338771) | human gut metagenome | biome: human gut; feature: human-associated habitat; material: faeces...
CGGTTTGTCCGGACCGGGCCGCAGGCTTCGCCGCCGAACGGCAGAAGCGGATCAGAGAAGGTTCAGATCCCGGGCAATCCGGCAGGCCTCGATCGAGTTGTGCACCTGCAGCTTGCTCAGAATCTCCTGCCGATGGCGGCTGACGGTATGCACGCTGATCGACAGCCGTTCAGCGATCCCCTTGCTCGTCAGGCCGCTGTCGATCAGCCGGAGCACCTCGCGTTCGCGTTCCGACAGGAGATGCAGGACTTCGCGCTTCTCCAGTTTCCGCACACGTCCGGTCGCCGTATGGACGACGGCTCCCGAATAGGGAAGAGAAACAAAGAGCGGGTTGTAGAGGCAGAGGGTCAGCCAGAGGCTGTCGTCGAAAGGCGAAGGTATGTAGAACAGACGGTGCAACGCCTGCTGGTAATTTCCGAAACGGTCCTTCATGCGCAATCTTTGCACGAGGCAATAGTCGGACCGCCGGCTTGCGGAAAGGTGTTTCACGAAATGGAAGAAATGGAGCTCCTGAAGGTACTTGTCCGTCAGGTCCTCGGGATGGATCAACTTCAGGATCGCGGTCTCCCAGACCGAACCGATCTCCTCCCTCAACCCGGCGTGCGCATCGAGACCCAACAGCGCCGAAAAGCCTCCGTAACAGATATAGCTGCGGTCGGCATGCATGTCGCTCAGCACGGAGATGGCGTTCTCCATGCGGGCATAGACGCCGGCCAGCCTCTTGTAATGCTCCAGCACCTCGGAACGGGATGTCTGGTCGGAACAGGCAAACTCCTGACCGAAAAACTCCCGGTTCAACTCGTCCACGATCTCCATATGGCGGAATGGTTATTTATGATTATTGCCGGTTCGCTCGCCGCGACCTACCTTTGCAAAGGTAATTCAGAACGGACAGTTATCTACACAAGACAATCGTAAATTTTCACAGAACAAAACCAAGCAGATGAAAAAGACAACGCTTCTGAGCCTGGCACTCTTCGCTTCGCTACACATGGCCGCAGCACAGACTCTGGAAAAGATGACCTGGTTCAACGAACCGGAACAGTGGGAGATCAGCGGAAACACCCTCTCACTCTTCGTCACCCCGCAGAGCGACTACTGGAGAATCTCGCACTATGGGTTCACCGTAGACGACGCTCCCTTCTATTATGCCACCTACGGCGGAGAGTTCGAGGCCAAGATCAGGATCTCGGGAGAGTATCGCGAACGGTTCGACCAGGCCGGCCTGATGCTGCGCATCGACCACGAAAACTACATCAAGGCGGGCATCGAATTCGTGGACGGAAAGTACAACCTCAGCACCGTGGTGACCCACCACACCTCCGACTGGAGCGTCATCACGTTGGAGAAGGCCGTACCCTGCATCTGGATCAAGGCCGTGCGGCGGCTCGACGCCGTCGAGATCTTCTATTCGTTCGACGACAAGGAGTACACGCTGATGCGCAACGCCTGGCTGCAGGACAACACGCCGGTCATGGTGGGCCCGATGGCTGCCTGCCCGGACGGGAAAGGGTTCCGGGCAACCTTCGATCATTTTCAGGTGAAGCACCTGCCGGACCTGCGGCGACTGGAATGGCTGCGCAACAACGCCGAATAGCACACGGAAAACAAACATCCGCCTCATACGGGTTCAGGATCGGGCAGGGACCTCGAACGCGGAGACCCGAAAAAGGAAACGCCCTCATCCCAGCCGATTGGAGAAGAAAAAAGAAGAGGAGAACCTGAAAGTTCTCCTCTTCTTTGATTCTTCTCTGGAGCGGAAAACGGATTTCCGACCCAAGCATATTCCTCGTTCACAATCAGCGCATTAAGTGAAGCATTTTCTTTGAAGGTCACTCCCGCGATGTGGTCATCATGCACTCGCTTGCATCCCAATGCTTTCGACAAAGATACGAATTATTTTCACACAATTCAAGAACGCTATTCAAGCTGTTTTCTGTATATGGAATCCAGTGTATTGCCATCCTTGTCTTTCCACAAAATCCATCCATTTGAGGATCGGCCCATGCAGAAGTCAGAGGCGGTACTGGGACTGGAGAAAGTCTTGTCGGAATCCATCGTCCAAACTCCCTTGTCAAAGGATGCATATTCCCGAACCATCTTTTCCCGCTTTTCTTTCCAGGAGAAAGACGGCGTGCAATCATTGGCAACCACACTCCCTGCAAGCACCGTAAAGCCGGACGAATTATAGAATCCTTTTGCATCGCATCCACGACCTTTGGCAAAGAACAGATGCTCCTCCTTGGGCCGGGATATTTCGAAGATATTACAGCCTATAAACGATGCCAGGAACTTGATGTCCTCAAAAAATTCATCCATGGCATCCCGTTGATGTTCGGGGAGATTGGGTGCTTTGGGAATCTGTTTATTTTCGTTCAACACAAACGAGTTCGACTGTCTGGCTTCGGCAATCGCGCGATATTCCAGGTATTGCACGTCGGCCTTGGTCATGTCCTCGTCCTTTGAGACAAAAACAAGCGCTTTCTGCCAGAATGCCTTTTTACTGTCGTGGTCTTTTACCCGTTCCTTAAAGTTTTCGGTCTCTCCGATATAGGCCTGCGGCTTCGTAGCCTCATCTTCTCCGATCAGAATATAGAACGCCGGCTTGTACAACTTCTCCTGCTCATTCAGATAGGCCAGATTCGAGCGCGGAATCACAAACATCTGGCAAATCTTGTTGCTGATGAAAGAGTATTGCGTTCCCTTCGGATCACCGTCAATCAGATATGTGGTAACAGTCTTGCCCATATATTTTAAATTATTGTCGCCGGAAAATGCAATCTTCCAACTCCTTATATACATTCATATCGGAAGTAATGTATTTTGACAACTCGATTTTAAACTTATCGGCAGAGATGCTCATGTTTAGATTACAGTAATTTTTGATTTTTCCGGTTTCATCCTTTACATGCTGATTCATAATATCAGTAACAAAGGCGTCATAATCTGCTTCCGAAAATGTTAATTGTTGTTTGTCGCAATACGCTTTCAAGACTTCTTTGTCAAATAAATAATTCTCTAACTCCCATCTTTTTATAACACGATGATTTGTTGGATTTAAATCCAAATAGTGTTGCCGATCAGCTTCCGTTGTATCTTTTCCAGATGCCATATCACGATCTTTGCAAACCCAAATTTCAATATCTGGAAATACTTTCGATAATAAGGTAATAGCAACGTTGCTTCGTTGATCTAACTCAGTATTACCTCCACTTGATATAAATAATGTATCAGGATATTGCTCTCCGAAAATATTATTATAAACTTGGGCATCCATCCCTTGTTCTTTCCCAGCTCTTCCAGGTTCGTATCTTCCCTCACAATATACAATACGTTTAGGGCTAATTAATCCAGTTAGATCATCAAGGGCCGTTGCAAAAATACGGCTCCATTGTTTCCGGTTTTTCTGAATCGGGGTCAACACTTGATCTGTTGATGCCCAAGGAGTATCAGCTTTGAATTCTATTACCTGACATTCATCCTTGAGTTCATCTTGAAGCGCTCGGAGGAAACCAATACTATGTGTTGCTACCCATAGTTGGCAGTTCTCACCTATCAACTTATTAATTTCTATAAGTAGCTTTCTTTGTATGGAAGTATTGATATGTAACTCCGGCTCATCAATTAAGAAAATAGTGTCATTATATTCTTCTTTTCGAAGATACAAGTCAAGAAGAATATCCACAACTTCTTTTTCTCCTGCAGACAAGACATTAAATTCAAATAATTTATTCACATAGTCAGATTTACTGAAATATAATGTCCCTTGACCGGCCTCAATATCACCCAAGCTTGCGATTTCAAGATCCAGACATGCGTGCACAGACTTGTTAAGTTCCCCGATGATGTATTTTTTTGCCTCACTCGGCCTACAATCTTGATCATTCAAATATCTATTGTACTTGATATTTAATCGACGATAATTTTCTTCCATTTTATCATCGAGATCCGAAGCAAAAGTAGCTCCATAGTTATTTAATCTGATTTCACTAACAGCTTTGGACGTTGTTATCTTTAAATTGTTATTATAGCGATAGGGACTTCGAAAAGAGAAGATTGTATGCTCTTTCCCTTGAGTTTTCTTTTGTCGCCAAATCGAGTCATAATTTCCATCTATAAATTGGATGGCTACATTTTGATAATCATATGAAGGGTTTTGCTCAATTGAATGATAATGAAAATCTTTTCGCCCTTTATTTCCTATTTGAGCATATGCATTATTCACAAACAACATCCCATCAAAAACACTACTCTTTCCACAACCGTTAGGTCCTACAAGAGCAATGATTCGTTTGGGCTCATCTCCCAAATCAATAGTTAAGGACTGAAATCTTTTATATTTGGAGAGTGTTATCTTTCGTATTTTCATGATAGTACATTGTTTTAAATCACGAACATAGTCTCATCTCCGCAAATATTGCGGATCATCATGCGCAACGGTTTGTTGTCACATCGAATGCATCCATCCCAGTATTCAGCAGTCTTCACTCCGTTTCTGATCACATAGCCCTGCTTGTCGATCTTAATCTCACTGTCGCTGTGCCAGGGAGCGGTCTTTTCGGCCGTCGAACAATCCAGACTTATCCATTCAATGGTTTCCAGCCCTTCATCACTGACATGAATCGGGACGTACGTCTTATTTTTGCCCTTCGCATTCTGCTGCAGAACCTGCAACTGGTTCTTTTGATTGAGCTCGTCAATCTTGCGAAGAACCCGGTCACTCTGGAAATGCGTAATCTCCACCTTCCAACCATTGAACAGGTTGTCAGAAACCTCCGACAGAGTCCATTCGGCCGCATCCTCAACAACCATGTCGTCGAGAATCTGTTTCAGATCCCGCAGTTCAATCTCAATCAGCGGATTTCCCTCTTCCTTGATAAACTGTTCGATCTCCTCGCGATTGTCGATGTCGATATAATAGACAATCACCCGTTTGGTGCCGTCCGGAAGATCGGGCATGGCTTCCCGGATGATCCGGTTCATCAACGGTTTGTCCAATACCCGGGTACCGCCATCCATCAGATTGGGGAGATAAACCGGGGTCATCCCGTATTTGGTATCGACAATACTGCCTTCCCAGAATTTATCCAGCGCATCCTCATTCCTCAAACCGGGAATCAGTTTTTTCAGCCGCTCCATGGTCTGCACGGGGTTGCGATACAACGACACGCCATCCTTTATCTCCAGCACATCGAATTCCGCATCGGCCGCAACCAGCCGGTCGCGCGTAGTCTGAATGCTGTTGATGTTTATGTCGGCATGGATAAACTTTCTTTTATTCAAATGCACCACAGTTGCAAGGACGCCACTCCCTCCAAAAAAATCTGCTACTACATCATTGGGATTAGAGCTTGCCAGCACAATACGTTCTATTAATGGATATGGCTTTTCCGTTGCATATTCTACTCTTTTAATTCCATCAACTGGATATCGAGATGCTACTGCATATTGCCACCAATCTTCTGGTATTTTCCCTCCCTCATTTAGATCATAGGTATCAGAAACAAAACCAGACCCAACTAAGCCTCTTTTAAAATTTTCTACAGTTTTTGCATTATGTGCAACACGCACACTATTGTCATTAAAAGTATATTCATTGATGTCTTTACAATACCAAAAGATCGTATCATGTTTTCTATTAAATTGCCTCATACCAGGTGAGCCCGGTCCATTATAACACCAAATAATTTCATTTATAAAATTATTCTCGCCAAAGATCTCATCCAGCAGAATTTTGACATAATGGCCAATATGCCAATCCAGATGGACATAAATGCTTGCCGTATCGCTCATCACGGATTTGATTGCCATCAGATTCTCGTACATCCAGTTGAGATAGTTCTCCTTGTTCCAGATATCGCCGTACATCTTCTCCTCGAACGACCGCAGTTCCTCGATATCCAGTTCGCTTTCAGCCTGACGAATGGCCTCGGCAACCTTGGGGTTGCGTCGCAGATAGACCTTCTTGGCATAATCGGCACCGCTGGCAAAGGGCGGATCAATATAGACCAGATCCACGGTGATTCCTTTGTCCTTCAGATAGGCGCAGGCCGACAGACACTCTCCGCGAATAATGAGATTGCCGTCCGCATTGTTTTTCCGGCGCTCTCGAAGCTGGGCCTCGTAAAGCGGCAGACCGCGTTCGATGCGCTCGATGACCTGATCGTTGTCGCGATAGCGAAGCAGCCGTTTGGTGCGTACAAAATTGTCGAGAACAGCTTGACCTTCCAGCGTGTTCGGGAAATAAGGGATGTATTTGATTGCCATAACCGTATTCTATTTATCAATTGTTGAAAAATTCCTGTATTGCCTGGATGGTCCGTTTTTCACGCTCCTCCTTGCCGAGTCCCTCTTCAAGGTAGAGGAACCGAAAGCGCTCATAACCAAAACACTCGTTGTTCCTGTGAATAAATTCCGTCTCCATGAAGTGTCGGCGATCGGCAAATTTGGCCGCAAAACCCTCGCCTTTCGTTTCAATGATGATGATGCGATCAATGGTACCGTCCTCCTTGCGGCTGAGCAACAAGAAGTCGGGGACATATTTGCCGATATATCGCCACTTGCCACCCACCTGTTTGTAGCAGTCGATCTTGAAGTCCGTCAGCGTATCGTCTCCGTTGAAATAGATCTCCAGCGGCCATTGGTTCTCCTGCAGAATGGGAATGATCGAATCCCTGAAGTACTCGTATTCCAGTCCGCTGTCAAAACGATACGGAAGATAGTGGTAGGTCCGCGTCCGTTCGGGATGCGGATCGGCGGGCTCGGGAATGGAGTATCCCTTTTGCTTCATGCTTTCCAGGACAGCCAGCTCCTCGGGTGTCAGAGATTTGTCCCGGGCATTCTCATCCCAGTCGAGAATCGTGCAAACCTCCTCCCGCGACGGGAAGAAGGAGTAGTCATCCTCAACAACCAACGGAGAGATCAACCGTTCGATTTGAAGCAGACTCACCTGACGGGGGACAATCTCCTCCTTCACCGAAAAACCGCGCTTGCAGACAAAGGCTTTCCGAATGGATGAACGAATCGCCTCTTGATCATATTGATTGTCGTAGCAGGTCTCGCCCCGTTCGTTGATGGTCGTTATGCGATGGAAGATACGTTCAAGCTCGGATAGATGGGGCCGCAGATCCTCCAGGGTCAACGTATGGAAACTCTCCTTTACAATAAGATACAACCACGGATGGAACGAGACCGTCTCCCCGTTCTTTTGAGTCTCCAGATAATGGCCAAGCGCCTTTCCGGAGAGATCCTGACGGTGAATAAGTGTCACATCGGCTTTCTGGAGAAGTGACTCGCTGGCAAGCTTTTCAGCCGTATGGGGATGCTCCTCCGTAATCAAAGTCTGATAGGAAACCTTCAATTGGTAAAAATCGACAGGCGGAACCCGCAGACGCTCCATTCTGGAGAAACGCTCCACCTCTACGTTTTTAGGGTGGCTGCTGTTGTTAAACTCCTGCAACGAGATATTCTGCTGTTGTTTCAGCTGCTTGTTAAGCGTGTCCGCATTGAACTTGTTAAGCCAAATCAGGGCGGTCTCCCGGGCATTTCGCGTAACCTGCCGCAAACACCTGCAACTGGTTTGCAGGACCATATTGGTCGGGCATACACCCTTTTGCGGCAAAATAACCCCGGTCAGACTCTTGCAATCCCAACCTTCCTTGCCAATCTGCACAAGCAGGACAATGCGAATCCGGGAAAAATCCATGTCAAGAGAGGCGAATTCTGTCTCTGCACCTTCCGGCTGTGGATAGGTTTTGTTGCCGCCATGATATTTTAACAGGACCTCGGCCGGATCCAGACCATATTCGGATAAAATACGGGCGACCTGGGGGTAGATCATCTCCTCCAGGGTTTCAATCTGCCCGCAGTAAATTGCCAATTTGGCACAAGTCCCGTTCTCATAGACCGTATCCCGATACTTGTCAAGAAACTCACGCACCCCATTTCGGACAATTGTTTCGGTATCGTTGTCCGCATATTTCACTTCTGGAATCTTCAGGAAATTTCCTAAACCTTCAATCAGCGGATAATAATAGACGACATTCGACAGTTCGGTGTTCTTTATGGCAAAGTTTTCTGAAAGAACCACGCTCTCCGTCTTATCAAGATACGGAGTTCCGGAGAAGCCCAACACTCCGCAGAAAGAGTGTCCTTTGGTCCACTCCTCGACGACCTGGCGTAATTTAATTTCACCATCGGCCGCATGGTGCACCTCGTCAATAAACACGGCCAAATGAGGAATCTTGCCAATAATATTGCGCAATTCATTGGCCATTCGAATTCTTGCCTGTTCTTCCTTGTCGAATAATTCAAGATCTTCACTCTTTCCGGCTCTGTCCAATATGACCTTTTCCGCATTGGTGATGGCCACCAATCCCATAAGATCCTCCAACGGTTGATGGTTGTTAATCTTCTGCGCATTGGGATTTCTCACCAAATTGCTCTTGCGGGCGGACTTCTGCTCATCCAGAATTTCAAACTTGATCATCCGCTTCAGTTGCGAAGCCGTCGGTTCGGGAATAACCCATGTAGGATCGAACGACTGAATATTTTTCAAACTCGGGACAATGGAGGATTTCAATCCGGAAGGAGCCAATACCATGAAATTATGGGCAAATGCCGGGTTCTCGGGCTCATTTTGTGCAAAATACAAATCCAGATAAATGAAAGCCGCCATCAAATACGTTTTACCGGCCCCCATCGGCAGACTGAAAAGATAGTCCGTATAAGTTACACCATAGAATATCTTTTGAAAAACAGCCCCATAATCGATTTGCGCGCCCCGTTTCTTCAGAAACTTCTCCAGCTCAGGCGCGATCTGATCCCCGTTCTTATCTTTCAATAAAGAATATTCCAGCAGGGCTGCAGCCCCCTTATTCGAAATGAAAAGCTCACGCTCTTCAAGGGTCAGCGCCATGGCATTCAAATCCAGACTGTTAAATATACCTTCACTGAACAATTGCCACAAAGGTTTGTTCCCGCATACGATCTTGAGGTAGAGATATATCTGAATTGCTTCAATCTGGGCATCGCGCATTTTGTTTTGCGCGTGAATATATTGAATCAACTCACGAATGGTACACTCGGACGAGCGCAACCATTCATCGCATTTCTTTTTTATGAGTTTATAGAACATGGATTACTTGTTGCTATCAATAAGTTCTTTAGGATCTACTTGAAGGATACGGGCTATCTCGAAAAGTTGTTCGAGACTCGGCTGACGGCGATTGCAAACGTAGGCATTTACGATGCTGAAACTTTTACCGAGTTTTTCGGCCAGCCATGTTTGTTTAATTCCCTTTTCTTCAAGGACTTCTTTTATCCGATTCATGTGGTGTGTCATACTGATCGCATGAAATTTTCCATAAAGATATGAAAAAATCCGCGATATAAAAATGAAATTACCGTAGATTCTTTAAGGTCAATTACTATTTTTGTGTAATTCTCTCCGCTCCGCCATCCCTTTCCACCCGATAGCGACCAGCCCCGGACTCGGCGGTGCAGGCTGCAAGGCCGTCCCTATGGGACGCTCCGTACAGCCTTGCAGCCGACGCCGCCAAGTCGGATCTTTGCGGACGGGTGGAAAGGGCAGCTGATTGCCTTGTAGGCCCTTTGTAGATAGTAAACTTATGCGTACCTTTATCAACAGATTAACATCTTTTACCAAACAGAATCATGCCGTCGTCATTGTTAGTCATAGGGGCAGGAATCCTCCTCGTCGCAATTACCGTCCTTACATACCGCCGGATTCACCTGTCCAAGGATTTGGATGAACTGACCGCAAAAATAAGACAGGCTTTTGCCGAAGCCCCAAAATCCGCGCAACCAGAAAGCAGCACAACCCGCCTCGACGAAAATCTGGCCATGCGTTTTGAAGGTCAGGTGCTGACCGCAGCGTTGCAGGAGGCTTTCACCAACCGTTTTGCCGCACTCTACAGAGACGCCTGCAAACTGGCCAAGCGAGCCCAAAAGGGACACGTCTCACTCCCGGATGTGATCCGGTGCTTCATTCTTGATTTCGAAGCAATTCCAGACATTGTCCGGAATCACAACGAGAAGATCTTCGGGGATTTGCTGGATCGGCACAAGACCTTTTTCGACCACTGCCTGAAATATCCGCTTGACAGGCAGCAACGACGCTCCATCCTTTCAGAGGAGGAGAATTGTCTGGTGGTGAGCAGTGCCGGGAGCGGCAAGACCTCTTCCATTGTCGGGAGGGTCAAATATCTGATCGACATCAAAAAGGTTGCGCCGGAGCGGATTCTCCTCATCAGCTATACCAACAAAGCGGCTGCCGAACTTACGGAACGCATGGGAATTCCCGGTCTACGCGGATATACCTTTCACAAGCTGGCAATCGATCTGATCGGACAATATACGGGGCGCAAGCCCTCGATCTGCGACAACACGGATGCACTTTTCATTCAAGTGTATCGGGATTTGCTGAATGACGCGGCATTTCGCAAGCATGTAATCGAATATTTCGTCGATTACCAGGCGCAGGATGCTGATTGGGAACGAAAAAAACAGGAACGGCGCCAACAGTTAAGTGAACAAAAGACGGTACGATTGAGAGCCTTACTTCCCGATATGGACGGCAATGCCATCTATGTTCGCAGCGAACAGGAACAGAAAATCTGCTTTGTCCTCGCGTCGCTCGGTGTCAGGTTCCGTTACGAGGAGCCTTACGAGCATCCGGTGGCCGACGAGATGCATGCCCAGTACAAACCGGATTTCTCAATCTATTTTGAACAAGGCGGACGCCGGAAGCGCATCTATCTGGAGCATTTCGGAGTCGATGAACACGGGATGGTTCCCGCTTGGTTTGCAAAAGATCGGAATATCTCCTATGAAGAGGCGAACAAGCGGTATAACGACGGTATTACCTGGAAAAAAGCGGCTCACGAGAAGTTCGGCACCGTGTTGCTGACCTCGTCAAGTGCGGATTTCTATTACGCCGATATCCGCGAGAAATTGAAACGGCAGCTTGAAGAGGCCGGGGTTCCGATACAGGAACGTACCGACGAAGAAATGTTCGAATCGATCTTGCCCAAAGGGGGTCGTCAGGAGAAGGCCTTTATCCGCTTGATGGCGACGTTTACAACATTGCTCAAATCGAGTTGCCGATCGTTGAATGAGGTATTGCGGCAAGTCGAACAGGAGAACGACGAGAGAAGCCGGTTTGTGATCCGAAAGATTTTCCGCCCCGTTTATGAACGCTATACGGAGATGTTGCAACAGAGCGGACAGATTGACTTTACGGATGCCATTCTGCAGGCTACGGACATCTGCCAGAAGGCGCACCCCGTCTCTTTCGACCATATCATCGTGGACGAGTTTCAGGACATCTCCGTAGATCGATACCGGTTTCTGAAGGCTTTGCGCGAGAGTACGCCTCCCGCCAAACTCTACTGTGTCGGCGACGACTGGCAGTCGATCTACCGTTTCTCGGGAAGCGACATGGCTCTTTTTAACAGCTTCCCCGAATTTTTCGGCCCGACCGAAATCAACAAGATCGAAACGACTTATCGCTTCGGAGAGCCCCTGGTCAGCCTGTCATCCCGGTTTATCCAACGCAATGCTGCCCAAATTAAAAAAGAGATTCATCCCTTCAATGACCGAATACGGACCGATCTGTCGTTCGAAGCATACGACCGGAATGAGTATTGCCATGTGATTGCACGGCTGGTCGCCTCGGTTCCTGCCGACCAATCGATTTTCCTGCTGGGTCGCTATTCATTCGATGATTATTACCTGTCGTTCATGTATCAAAGCATGAAAGAGGGTAATCGGTTCTATTATCTGATCGGCAATCGCAAGGTCGAGTTTCTGACAGTTCACAAATCCAAAGGGCTCGAAGCCGATTATGTCATTCTGTTGCAGTGCAACAAGGACACCTACGGGTTCCCTTCGCGCGTAAGCGACGATCCGACATTGCAATATGTATTAACCAAGAGCGATCAATACCCTTACGGTGAAGAGCGTCGGCTCTTTTATGTGGCGATTACCCGAGCAAAAGTCCACACCTGGGTGCTTTATGACCGACGATTCCCGTCTGTTTTTGTCGATGAGTTTCTCCATCCGGAACGAGTCAATGAGGAGAGTTATGCCAAACATCCGAATGCCAACAAGCGATGGACCCGTCGAGCCGATAAATATCTGCTCACACTTCACCGTGAGGGGAAAAGCATCCGCTACATTGCAGAGAAGATGGGCCGAAGCCCAACCTCCATTGTCATGCGTCTGGGAAAGTTGAAAGAGGAATAAAGAAGATATATCAATTTTCAACCATAAATCTCGTTTGACCCCGATCTAACTTATAAAATCAATTTTTTCTCTAGCAAAGCTAAAATCTATCACGATATAGAATACTCTATATTCAATCTTGATTTTGGTAGAAGTTAAACAAAAATAACTATATTTGTACTCTCATTTTCAGCATAATGGGTGTAAATAACAATAATACAGTTGATAATATCATTTGGGAAACACTACAAAATCCCGAAACATTGGCATATGCTTTTTGGTTATCAGTGTGCCTTTTAGTGTTAATATCGTTGCTTAAATACTTTTTATCTAAAGAATGTGAACGTAAAGATTGGGGACATTACATATTAGAATTTCCGATAGATGTTTGTTCTGTTGTAATTACGATTATTATTACCGGATTCATGAAGGAGAATTCATCAGTAGGTATTTTCCTTGTAGTTATATCTTTGGTCGTATCTATTATCTGTTGTATTTGTCGCAGAGTTGCTATAAAACACTCATATGCCGAAAATCTAAACTATAAATCTTACCTTTTTGGTTTATTTGACGTGATTGCTGCATCTGCGTGGGTTTTTTACGTTTATTCTCGAATAGCTTGAAACATTATGATAGATCACATATTGCTATATTGTTCAATCTTTATTAGCATATTGACATGTGCTTATACTATTTTTTTTATTTCGTTAAAGAAGAAAGTTAATCAACAACTCAAGGATAAAGCAGGAATCTCCGGTCAAAGAGAACGTATTGAATCTCAATTATATGAGCTAAGTGAGATAATGTTATCAGATACCGAAAGATTATTTGATAATACTAAATTGTTATTACAATTTGAGAATAAAGATCTTTCATCTGATTATCCTATTCCCAATTACATGTTCTTTCAAAATTTAGGGATAGATATAGCTAATATATCAATCAAAGATAAAACAGTTTTTTGCTTGATGCCATTTCATAAACGGTTTCAAAAAACATATGATGTTATTAAAATGACATGCAAAACAGCTGAATATGAATGTTTGCGCAGTGACATTCCATATTGTCCAGGTAATATTTTAAGACAGATAGTACAAATGTTATTAAGTTCTCAACTTATAATAGCAATATTGGATGGTAAAAACCCAAATGTTTTTTATGAAATAGGCATTGCTCATAGTATAGGTAAACCTGTTATTTTAATTGCCAACTTGAATCAAAAAGAAGAAATTCCATTTGATCTAAAATCAGATAGATTACTTTTATATTCGGGATATAGCGATTTGAATACTAAATTATTAAGTGTGCTAAAACATATCCACCATGCTAGATGATAATGAAAAGCGAGAACTCGCCAATGCTATAATGAATAGAATTCAATCGTTGGAATGTCCAATGTGCCATTCTCGGAGTTTTACTTTCCTTGATGGATATTTATTCCAAAACTTGCAAAGCAATAAAAAAAGTTATATTATTGGAAATGGTCCATTTATTCCATCTGTAGCATTAGTATGTAATAATTGTGGATTTATGTCACAACATAATTTAGGGGCATTAGGAATGCTTAATAAAGAATCCGAGACAAAAGAATAATCCCTCTATACTAGCGCATAATATAATGGCTGTCTATCTCAGATAGCCATTTTTTATGTTTCTATGCAGAATCTCCCGAAAAAATAATTTAATAATACTATTAAACTGAATCTATTAAGTGCTATTTTTATAAAACAATGATTAACAACGAAATAACAACATTGCCAAGCTCTTGCGTATAATTCAAGCAAACGAATGCGCAAAAAAGAAACGGATAAAAATCGAAATGCCATTTTCGGCTAACGTCTAAAAGTGGATTCCAAGGCCTTTACAAATGCCACAAGCGGTTCATAGTTACAAGAATCTTGGTTGAGGACTATCACATCCATTGAACAAAGATTTTACACATCATATGTATTTCTTGCCGCACAAGAAAGACATATGCAGCATTTAAATAATATTTATCGACAACCCTCTTAACTTTAATGAAGTTATTACTCCATATACACAAGAACGGCTGTATTGGTCTAATCTGAATATCGTTGCTCAAGTTTGCATAGATATACATAAATCTTTAACTGAATATATCCGCGCTCAATATATGCAAGAACAGACAGAATCCAAATTGTTCCCCAATATGCAACAACTTGTAAATAATGCATATGTCTCTTTTCAGCAGGAACCTTAACTTTTCCTAATCATCGATATATTGTCAAATGGCTATCACGATTTGAATAATTTGCGCATCACAAAATTGATTAGTTCCAACCGATTTGCCCGGCGTTTCTGAACCTTCATCACCTCGTAACCTCTCTTCTCGAAGAAAGGACGAGCCGTCAGGCTCACCTCCGAAGTGATTTCCGCGACTCCGTATTCCCGGGCTCTCTTTTCCACGGCCGAGAGCAGCAAACTCCCGACGCCGACCTGCTGATAATCCTTGTGCACAAACAGCGAGTGCAGATAGCCTTCGACATTCATCGACGAGAAGCCGATGATTTCGTCCCGTTCGTTCAGTGCAGCTACGTAGTCATTGCGAGCCAATAGGTCTTTCATATGCTCCACGCTATCCACACACGAAGCCCAGTCCTCCACCTCTTCGCGGGTGTAGTCTCGCGCATTTACATGAAGAACAGTCTCCCGAAACAAGATTTGCAGGTCGGGAATATCCTCCTCCGTGAGTTTCCGCAGTGTATATTGAGAGTTTGGCGATCCAATCTTTTGGCAAGCATTCTTGGCCATAGAAAAGCGGCGATAATTCTCGGATTTCTCTTTCATACGCTCATCGGGGTATTGCCCTATAAAGATAGACTTTTAATTCCAGTTGGCACACACGGGTATCCGACAAAATTTCGTTACCGGCTCGGGCCGCGCGATTTCTTCTTCGGGGTGATAAAGCGGCGTGGCCGGTCCTGCTGCTTTTGGGTCTGGGAAGGACGAGGTTTGCGGGGATCGTCCCAACTCTCCCGGTAGGTCGTATCCGATGCCTTCTCCTTCCACAGGTAGGGACGTGCCGTCGTGCCTCCCCACCATTTCACCAGCGTCCGCACGACATATCCCGCCTCGATCCGGTCCCGGTCCATGCGCCGCATCGTGTATTTCCCGTACTCCACCCAGTCCCGCGGATCGCTCTGATAGACCCACGCCATCTGCAGCTGGTCGTCCATCACCACATATCCCTCCGATTGCGTTCCCCGTACGTAGATCGGCTCTCCCTCGCGGAGCATCTCGATCTGCTCCTTGGTCAAAGGCTTGCCCGCAATCGACAGATTCCGACGCGGCGGCTCTGGTTGCTGTTGCCGTTGCTTTTCCGACTCCAACTTTTGCAGGATAGCTGCGACCTGCAGACGTTGTTCGTCCGCGTAGTTGCGGACCCGCTCGATCATCGCTTGTCGGAGGCGATTCTGCTCGATTCGTTGCGTCAGGCGGCCGTAGCTGAACTTCCGGTCCACCTGCGAAGCCTTGAACGTATGTCCCTCCAGGGTGAAGGTCACGCCCTGGATCTCCTTCGTCGGATCACCGCCCCGATGGACATGGGGATCAGCGGCACACAGCACAGCAGAATGACCGCTGACCGCGCGTGCACCCCCACCAGCAGCGCAAACAGGGTGACGGGTGCCAGCAGGCTGTAAAACAGCTGGGGCAAATATTTTGCAAAGTAGGTGTCGATCTGCTCCACGCCCTCGCTGGCCAGCATGACCACCTCGCTGGTAGCCACCGTGGCGGTATAGCCGGGGCCAAGGCGGGTAAGTTTTTCATAAATTTTGCTGCG
>ENA-OURQ01002010-OURQ01002010.1-human-gut-metagenome-genome-assembly--contig:-NODE-2010-length-16029-cov-20.929949_pt1 | contig 16029 bp, 14 predicted proteins | sample MGYA00242105_ERZ508999 | MGnify/ENA primary metagenome ERZ508999 (study PRJEB26280, sample SAMEA2338771) | human gut metagenome | biome: human gut; feature: human-associated habitat; material: faeces...
CTAGGCTTACCAGCAGAGTTCCCCACCGCGGCAACCCAAGCGCGGCACGGCGCCGGATATGCTCTTTTGTTTTTGTTGATAACATAAGTTCCCCTTCCACATCAAGTCCAACCGCCTGAATGGGCAGGCACTATGTTCCTGACTGTAACAGAAAACACGTCATAAAAAATGTCGGCCCAAAATGAGCCGACATAATAAGAATCGGATTGAATAAATCAGCGCTTGCCGAACCTATGCGGCGCAGAGGATGTGTTATTGCTATTTCAGTCTTTGCGTTTTCGAATTGAAATAATAACACAAAATCGTAGGTTTCGCAAGTCTTTTGACAAAATAGCCGCACTTGTAACAAAAATCGACTATGTGCCTTGCTTCTTTTGTGCTTCTTACCCATGGCAGCTCAGGGCGATGGAAAGAGTTGCGGGGTTGCAAGGCACACCTAAATTAAATCGGAGGATTCGATTATGAATGAATTTGATTTTAGTGTTTTAACTGCGGGCGAGCCTGCACAGTTTGGAAAATACGGCAGTCTGCGGCTGCGCTATCTGAAAGAAAACAAGCCTACACTATATCAGGCTTTGCTACAAGGTCATTTGCTCAATGCTCACCTAAACGAGATTGACCAACAGGCCCATGAAGTGGTGGAGCAAATCGCGCAGCAGCTTATCCGTAGCGAACAGTTTGACGAATCGGTCAAGCCATCGAATCTTATTCTGTGGGTGCAAAGATGAATTCTTTCAAGGATATTGCCGAAGAAACTATTATGCGTGACTTGATTTATTGCTAATTTGAGAATTGTCGGATGCCCTGCTACGGTGAGAGCATCCGATTTTGTTTTTACTCAATTCATTGCGTTGTCTCTACATTGCCAAACCGTCAAAATCACTTGCTTAGCTCTTCTATGTGGGTGCTTATATAGTTTAGGAATAAGGTGGCACTTTCTAATATATTAGAAAATGTTTCTGTATAATTTTCCTTTTGGATATCAAATACCTTTGATATTTTTTGATAACTCTTTCCTTTTCTATGTCCTGTTCCGCTAGAGCGTAGTTCTTGTAAATTTCTTAAAAACTTAATATGGTCTTGATAGCCTGTAAGTTGTTTCTCTTGAAACCATACTTCCAACTTTGATATACTCCCCACAAGTTTCTCATATGTACCCGTCAAATGTGAAACAATTTCTTTTTCATTTAATGAATCTAACAACACCTTCACCAAAGATAGCACTAACATATCCATTTCAACAATCGAATTGTTGATTGGAATACGAAGCCCTTCAAAATTGTACCGATCCTGCTCATCAAGTTCTAGAAACAAGGGCCATCCTGCTTTTTCAGCAAATTGACGATTTGTCTTTACATAAGTATTTTTGAAAACGAAATCCTGTGATTGGGAACTGGCCGGTAATGCCATAAAGTCTCTCTTAAACTTTGTTGCACTTAGTTTTGCATCAAGAGCCTTATTAAATCCTCTCCAATAATGCTGCTCTTGTTCACTTGGCAAGTTCCTACCCAAATCACCAAGATAAGCCGAAACATAACCCGTATTTTGGTTATCAATATACAATGACCATAACGTACCACATCGTATAATTCCATCATCAACTTTATATTTTTCCGGGTTTGAATAGTACTTACTTAAAACAGCGGAGTCAAAGAATATGGGTGTCAGATAATGTGGGGCATCAGGGTTAGCTCCAAAATAATTACTCAATTTACTCGGATCACAAGTATAGTGTAATTCTCTACCATTGTCATCAACACCAACAATAAACTCAATATACTGCTTCTTTTCATTGTATGGCCAAATATTGCAGTCTTTTAGTTTGCATCCAAAAAGTACTTTTTTCCCGAATAAAATAGAAAAGTTTTCTTCCTGAATTCCATTGTGTCCTCTACCTATATTCACCGTGTAAAAAACAGTATTGTCATCATTTCGATAATCGAAGCTATCCGTTGGGAAAATATCTTCTACAATATCGGTGCATCTGCTATCAATATGTATAATGAGTGCCATATTCTTTATTGCAAGATAGCTTTTGAGATACCTCTTATGTATGCTAACCAAATTATCATCAGAGATTTTTACAACAGAAGTATCGTTCTCCAAGTCTACGTACTCTTTAGACTGCGAGTTATAATATAGGTTAAAAAGGAATCTAAATTCTTCCACAATTTCTATATTATCTCTTGCCAAGTCATTATAATCTCTTTTGATAACTAATGGCTCTATACTCGCATTATTTCCCCACTTATAATACGCGGCTTCTCCAGAATCCCATGCTCCATAAACAGTAACTCCTGGGCGCAATAAGCCGTAAGCATCGTAGGTATCTGTTTTTAATTGTTCTTCTGTCCTATCAGCTGGAACAAGGTAGCTTTGAAAAAATATATCCCACTTGTCATCTTTTCTTCCTCCATATACAGGTACGAATATTCCTTTATCCCAATCGTTTTCAATCCATTCTCTAATTGAGACTTGATAAATATAGCTCTTATCCAACGTAAAGTTTCCTCCCATTCCACCTACTAATTGTAATTAAATTTTACTGTACATTCTGTGAGTCGTCAATCCTCCCACATCAACTTTTCTTTGATACATATCGTTCGCCAACTTTTCGGGGAATAGTACGAGCAAGCACGGCATTTGGTACACCAAACGCCCATTTGTTGGGGGAACCCCCAATCCCCGGACACAAGCGGGAGATGTCATAATTTGCCTTATGAGAAGATCGGCAAAAACGATCCTGTTTGCATTGCCGATGAAGTGCCGTTTGAGATTCCGGAGAGTTGGGAGTGGTGTCGAATAGGAGAATTGTTTTTTCTTCAGGCCGGGAAAAACATCTCATCTTCATCCATAAGCGAAAAGCCATTTGCAAATGCTATTCCCTGCTATGGTGGAAATGGTATACGAGGATATGTTAAGAGTTCAAATCGCAGTGGTGATTATCCTATTATTGGTCGGCAAGGTGCGTTATGTGGCAATATTAACAGGGCAACAGGTGATTTTTACGCAACCGAACACGCGGTATGTGTTACAACATTTTCAAACACAAATGTTTCATGGGCCTGTGTGTTTCTCAAAGCACTTAATCTCAACCAATACGCTACAGCAACTGCACAGCCCGGACTTGCTGTAGGAACTATAAATAGGGTATTGATTCCAGTTCCGCCCGTTACAGAGCAAAGGCGAATCACTGAAAAATTGTATCTGCTTGAGCCATTATTAGCTTCCTATGAAAGTACACACGATTTAATCATTAATCAACAACATGATTTTCCCGAACAACTAAAAAAATCAATCCTTCAAGAAGCTGTTCAAGGCAAGCTCGTTTCCCAAGACCCTACCGACGAACCCGCTTCCGTCCTTTTGGAGCGAATCTGCGCAGAAAAAGAACAGCTTATCAAATCTGGCAAAATCAAGCGTGACAAGCACGAATCCGTCATTTTTAGGCGGGATAATTCTTATTATGAGAGAGTGGACGGAATAGAACGCTGTATCGACGATGAAATACCATTTGAAATTCCAGATAACTGGTGCTGGGCAAGAATTAAAAGTTGTATAGATGTTCGAGACGGAACCCATGACACGCCTAAGTATGTGGAACATGGCATTCCACTAATTACAAGCAAAAATCTTTCCAATGGTTATCTCGATTTTTCAACTGCAAAGCTTATTTCTCTCGAAGATCACTTGTCAATCAAACAGCGTTCCAAAGTTGATGATGGAGACATTTTATTTGCTATGATAGGGAGTATAGGAAATCCTGTTCTTTATCATGGAAATCAAGAATTTAGTATAAAGAATATGGCTTTATTTAAGAAAATCACCAACAATATAAGTATGGACTACGCATACATATTTTTTGAATATGCACAGACATATATGAAAAAAGATGCGACTGGCGGAGTTCAAGCGTTTGTATCGCTTAATTATCTTAGAAATTATTTAATTCCTATCCCGCCTCAGAAAGAACAGATTAGAATCTATAACGCGGTAACTCAACTACACAAAAAGATTGATTATATGGCTTAAAGCAAGGGATGTGCTTCAATGCATGAGCACATCCCTTGCTTTTACCAATTTACAATATTGTCAACTAACGCCCTTTGTTCAGTTGCCGTTTTACGCAGATAAATGCGCGTAGTTTCAATGCTTTCATGCCCCATCAAATCGGCAAGAAAGGCAATGTCGCTGCATCTTTCCAAAAAGCTTTTAGCAAAGCGATGACGGAAAGAATGCGGATAAACTACGGCGGGATCAATGCCATATTGCACTGCCAATTTTTTGAGTTGACCGGAGATTCCTCTGGTGGTAATCCGCTCACCAAAGCGGTTTAAAAAGATAAAACCGCTGTCTCGGTGGATTTCATTTAGCCATGCGAGGGCTTCCTCTTGCAGTGTTTTCGGAATATAAATGCGGCGCAGTTTTCCACCTTTTGAATACAAATCAAGATGCCCCAACTTGATATGCTCGACTTTGATTTGTACCAGTTCACTGACGCGCGCACCGGTGGCAGCTAAAAAACGAATAACGAAATACCAAAGCAAATTGCCATCACGCTTTAAGCAGTTCTTAAAATATGTATAATCCGCTTCGCTGATGACATTTTCTAAAAATGCTTTCTGTTGTACTTTTACAGAAGATAACGCCCATGAACTTTTTCCAATGCTCTCCAAGTAGCAGTTGATGGCCCGTATACGCAAATTTACGGTTTTGGGCTTGTACTGCTCAATAAGCCACGCTTTATGTTCTTTCAAGCAGCGTTTTGTCACGGAATCGTATCTTTCGTGAAATTGCCTTACTGCAAACAGATACGATTTAACGGTGTTTTCCGCAAGGTTTGTACATCTTAAATGTCTTTCGAATTCTACAATCATGGTGAAAGACCTCCCTTCACCATGATTGTAGAACATTAAATGTTGAATGTTTAGTTAGTAAATATCCTTATCAGAACGGTAGCAACATTACATATTGCAAGCATTTATTAAATGATTAAGTTTTTGAAAATGGGCGACTATCCGCGTCTGCTCTAAGAACGGCGGTACAGGGACTAAATACTCATTTGCAGTTACTAATGTTATTGTTCCCACCGTTGTTCCAGTAGAGTGGTCTTTTATAGCAGATACCATGAAAGGAGACATCATTATTAACTTCAAGTACTCTGGATTCAACTTTCCAAAATTCATAAAGCAAATAACACTGGCGTCTTTATAGTAGAATTTGTCTGTTTGCTGAACAATGTATACTTTACCTAAAGTTCCGACTGCGGTCACCATCAAATCACCAGATTGAGGTGCGCCACTTTTAGAAAATTCGTTATATAGATTTTCCGAAATAAAGAGTTCATTATCTACATATCCATCATCAGCAAGTTTTGCAATTTCTCTTGCCCTATAAAAAGGTACTCCGGATTCTTTCCAATCGGATTGATGCACACGCCTTGCAGAAACGACGTTGACGATATTTTTTAGCCGCACCCATTCCCAACTATCTGGAATTTCAAACGGTATTTCATCATCGATACAACGTTCTATTCCGTCTACTCTCTCATAATAAGAATTATCCCGCCTAAAAATGACGGATTCGTGCTTATCACGCTTGATTTTGCCGGATTTGATGAGGTGTTCTTTCTCTGCGCGGATACACTCCAAAAGGACGGATGCGGGTTCATCGGTGGGGTCTTGAGGAACGAGTTTTCCTTGGACGGCATATTGTAAAATGGATTTTTTCAACCGCGTTGGGAAGCCTTCATTTAACAAAGAAGCTTCATTGTATGTTTTATTATAAGCGGATAGTTTAGGCTTAAGGTCATTAAGTCTTTTGCAAATTCTTTCTTGTTCCCTTAATGGGGGAAGAGGAATCATCAGCGCATCCAAACTTTCGGAATTAAGGGTATTACCTTTGATAGCTGTTTTCGTTTGACCAGATTGCGATATAAGGGGAATTATGTAAAACAAGTAATTCGTTATGATAGCATCATTATCAACAAACGGATAAATTGAAATAATAGCCTCGTTATGATACGCGTCAATTCCTAAAAGCGAAACCTTTTCTACCGTAAGCTTAAAGCTCATTAAAAGTGTTCCCGCCTTGCTAATACGTTTCCTAAAAGTCTTTTCGGCTGCATATTCGTTAACCATTTCTTTCGTTGAAAGAATGGTACTATCGGCGTTCATATCGGCAATAGACACCCATGGGTAAACAGGTTCAGTCCAATATTCTGACTCCTTGCGTGGTGGTGTTTTACCCATCGAATAGGATACGAGGTTTTTGAACCTCACCCACTCCCAACTCTCCGGGATATCAAACGGTACTTCATCGGCAATGCAGACAGGTTCATTTTTGCCGATCTTCTCATAAGGCAAATTATCGGCTCCACGAAAAATTACAGAGGGGTTCTTCTCTTTCTTGATTTTTCCCTCTTTGATGAGTTTTTCTTTCTCCGCACGGATGCGTTCCAGCAGGACGGAGGCTGGTTCGTCGTTGGGGTCCTGCGGAACCAGCTTGCCTTGCACCGCCATCTGCAAGATTGAATTTTTCAGTTGCTGCCCGGTCATAACTTCTCCTTACACATTTTTCAGTCGGTTCAAAAGGTCGGCTATCAGCTGCGGTTCTTCTAGCAGTGTGATACCAAAGCACTTTTTACCGGCATCTTTCAGCGAGGCCCCAATGTGGTACGCTGTCGTTCCGTCCAAAATCAAGAAGCGGTCATGGAACACCTGCGTTCTTGTCACTTCCAGTGTCGGATACTGCGCATTAAACTGGGCAACGTCCTGATTTGTCAGCCGCGCACTTGCGTAAGTATAGCACTTTACGCGCACATTGGGCTGTTTCTTGGCAAGCAAATTCAGCGTATTGACGTCCACATAACCGTCTATCAGAACGATTTCTCTTTCTGCCTTTTGAATCAGCGAAACCAGCAGGCTGAACGCATCATAAATCTGCCCATCAAAGAAGATTTTCTGCTGCGACTCGGCATGGTCGTCGATGTACCGGAACACTTTGTCAAAGCGCTCGTCCGTGCTTTTTTGATATTCAAGCTGTTTCAGTTCAATATTGCTGATACGCTCAAACAAAAGCGCATTATTGGCAATAAAGCGGCGCATCTCCACAAATGTGTTCATAATGCGAATCGACATTTGAACCGCGACATCGCTGCGCAGTACGCCGGACAGCATGGCAATTCCCTGTTCCGTAAAGGCATACGGCAGATACCGACGACCACCGCGCCCGTTTGAGGTCACAAGTTGTGACCTCAAAGCTACATATTCTTCCGCCGTCAGTTGAAAACGGAAGTTTTCCGGGAAGCGCTCAATGTTTCTGCTTACCGCCTGATTGAACACTTTTGTTTCCACCTGATACAAAGCCGCCAAATCACTGTCCAGCATGACCTGCTGGCCGCGAATCACATAGACAAGGCTGCGCAAGTCGGTTTCATTCATAACCGCAGGAATCAGCGATTTTTCTGCTTTTGCTTGTATCTCGCTCATGTTTTGTACTCCTATTTTGAGGTTCCAAATTGGAACCTCAAATCAATCTTGTGCGTCCAAATCAATGCCGAGGATTTCCGTAATCTGCGCAAGAATCCTGTCAATATCGGCATTCAGGCTGGCGCGCTTTTCCTGATACTGCTGAATCAGTTCTTTCGGCGGCAGGATTTCTTCTTCCTCGTGCGGGTAGCCGCAAAGGTCAATGTTATAGTTGCGGTCTTTGATTTCCTGCAAAGTATACTTTTTTGCCTTGTCAAAGCCGTCCTGCTGAATCGGTGCGCGGCCATGCCACCATGCAACCGCCGGGGCAAAATGCTCCAGCTTCATGGGCTTTGTTTTGCTGAAATGCTTGTAGCCCTCCGGCATATCCAAACGGTAAAACCATGTTTCCTCTGTCGAGCCGGTACGGTCAAAGAACAAAATATTGGTCGTGATGGATGTATACGGAGAGAACACGCTGCCCGGCATACGAATGATCGTATGCACATTAAATTCCGAGAACAACTTTGTTTTGATGGCAACCTTTGCGTTATCCGTACCGAACAGAAAACCGTCCGGCAGAATAACGGCAGCTCGTCCGTTTTCCTTCAAGCGGTACATAATGACCGACATAAAGAGGTCTGCCGTTTCGCTGCTGGCGAGGTCAGATGGGAAATGGTTCTTTACCTCCGCCTTTTCCGAGCCGCCGTAGGGTGGATTCATCAGAATCACATCGACCTGATCGTCCTCGGTGTAGTCCAGCACGTCGCGCAGCAGGGTGTTGTCGTGGAACACCTGCGGCACGTCCAAATCATGCAACAGCATATTTGTGATGCAAAGCATATAGGGAAACTGCTTTTTCTCGATGCCGTAAATAGAGTTGGCGTACTTTTCTTCGTCTTCTGTGGTTTTGACTTTTTTCTTCAGTTCTTTCAGCCAGCTTGTGATAAATCCGCCCGTGCCGCAGGCAAAGTCTGCCATCGTTTCCCCGATTTGCGGGTCGATCATCTGCGCCATAAAATCTGTTACTGCGCGGGGCGTGTAAAATTCACCAGCCGAGCCAGCGCTTTGCAATTCCTTTAGAATTGTCTCGTAAATTTCGCCAAAGGCGTGGCTTTCCTCATAATCGGTGAGGTCGAGTTCATCAATGACGCCAATGACCTGTCGCAGAAGCACCCCGTCTTTCATATAGTTGTTGGCATCTGCAAAAGTCGTCTGCACAATGGCTTTTTTGATGGGTGTGGACGCATCGACTGGTAGATTTTTCAGCGTCGGAAACAGCGTATTATTGACAAAATCCAACAGCGTATCGCCAGTCATACTCTGTCCATTTTCATCATGCGCCCATTTGCGCCAACGGCAAGGCTCCGGAATAATTGACTGATAGTTATCGTCCGACCATTCCCAGTCCTGCTCCTTTGCGTCATACACTTTCAAGAAGAGCATCCACGCGATTTGCTCAATGCGTTGCGCATCGCCGTTGATACCGGCGTCATTGCGCATGATATCGCGCACTCTCTTTACAAAGTTAGACATATTTCCCATTTGTTATGCTGCTCCTCCATCGTAGATTGCCTGTTCCAGCTCCTTGACGGCTTTCAGGTAGCCGTCCTTGCCGCCAAAGTAAGAGGCAATCTTCTGCGGTTTGCCCATCTGCATAAAGGGGTCAAGCCGCAGTATTTCTGTCTTTTCTATTTCGTAGATGCCGGTATTCATGTACTTGTCCAGCAAAGCCTCCAAAACCGTTCTTGCCGCGCCGCTGTACCTGTTGAGGAAATCTTTTTTCTTCACATTTTCGGCTCGTTCGCGGCGGGTCAAGGGCTTCTTGTCAAAAGCGACATGGCAGATAAAGTCAAAATCATCCACATCGGACATACCTTGGTCGGCCTTTATCGCTTCAAGGTCGATGCCCTGATTGCGCAAAAGTTCCCGGATGGTTTCCTTTTTATCCTCTGCCGACCACCGGCGAATAAAGTTATCCAGCGAAGCGTATGCGCCACGGATATTTTCCTTTGTGTAGTCGATGATGCTTTCCTGTTTCAGCAGTTTGCCGCTTGCATCGTATACGGAGACAGTCTTGTAAATCACTTCCACGCGGCAGCCGTTTTTATCCACAATCGGCTTCGGATTTTTCGGGCCAACCGGCGGGTTAGGGGTGTCCGGGCCGGGCTTAGGCGGCGTCTGTGGGGTATCTTTGTTGGGGTCGTAGTCATCGTTCATTTCGATAGGGCCATCCCATTCCGGGTCAGCAAACAGGCGGCTGACATTGCGGAAGTCCATGACAACGAAATGCGTTTTTCCCTCTTTCTCTCTTAAACGAGTACCACGACCAATAATCTGCTTGAACTCCGTCATCGAGCCGATCATTTCATCCAAAACAATCAGCTTTGTCATTTTGCAGTCCGAGCCTGTGGAGAGCAACTTCGAGGTGGTCGCAATCACAGGATACTTTGCGGAAACGGAAATAAAGTAGTCCAGCTTGCTCTTGCCGTAGGTGTCGCTGCCGGTGATGCGCACCACATAATCAGGGTTCTGCTTTACCATATCGGTGTTCTGATTCACCAGTGCAACGCGCATTCGCTCTGCTGCGTCCTCTGTTGCGCAGAACACAATGGTCTTTGCCATGCGGTCTGTGCTTTTCAGGTAGCGCGTGATTTCAGCGGCAACCTGTTCAATGCGGTCTTGTATGATAATGTTGTAGTCGTAGTCGCTGTTGGTGTAGATTCTGTCCTCAATTTCGTTGCCGTAAATATCGCGCTGCCCCTTGCGCGGACGCCAGCCCTCACCGATGTCTGTCATAATATTGATGACCTTGAACGGCGCAAGGAAACCGTCCTCGATGCCCTCTTTCAGGCTGTATGTATAAATCGGCTCACCGAAATAATCTATATTGGAAATGTACTTTGTTTCTTTGGGCGTCGCGGTCATGCCGATTTGCGTTGCCGAGGAAAAGTATTCCAAAATTTTGCGCCAGTTGCTCTCCTTTTTCGCAGAACCACGGTGACATTCATCAACAATAATCAGGTCGAAGAAATTCGGGCGGAACAACTGCGACAGCTTTGCAAGTGCATTTTCATTTTCTTCTTCCTGATCGTCGTTGTTGCCCGCAAGCTGCTGATACAGCGAGAAATAGACCTGATACGAGGTAATCGTGCTAGGGTCATCTTTGGCAAAGTTCACCTTATGAATGACTTTCTCCAGCGGGGCAAAGTCCTGCTGAATCGACTGGTCAACAAGGTTGTTGCGGTCAGCCAAGTACAGGATTTTCTTCTTCATGCCGCTTTTCAGTAGGCGGTATACGATTTGGAAGGCCGTGTAGGTTTTGCCTGTACCGGTGGCCATAACCAACAGAATGCGGTCTTTCCCTCTTGCGATGGCATCCACTGTGCGGTTGATGGCAATGCGCTGATAGTAGCGGGGCGGGTAGGTGCTTTGGCTGCTGTAATACGGCTGCGCTATGATTTTCTCTTGTTCGGGGGTCAGTCCTGCACCGCCGTTTGCGCCAGCCTTGTAGCGCTGAATCAATTCCTGCTCAGTGGGGAATTCGTCAAGGCCAAACTCGCGCTCTTTGCCCGTCAGGAAGTCATGCTCCATAAAGCCGTCACCGTTTGAGCTGTACGCAAACGGCACATCCAGCATTTGGGCATACGTCATAGCCTGCTGTAAGCCATATGAAACTGCGTGATTGTTGTCTTTGGCTTCCACAATGGCAATCGGGTTATTAGCGCTCACATAAAGTACATAATCCGCACGCTTCGGCTTTTCACGAATGACAAGATTGCCTTTGAGGTTGATGCGGCCATCTGTCACTTTGGTTTCCATTGTGATGTGCTGAATATTCCACTGTGCTGTAATGGCAGGGGTGATGTAGTGGAGTTTGATATCTTCCTCCGACATCTGCTTTTTTGAGATCACATCCATACAGACAGCCTCCTTCATGCGGATTTTGCGGCAACTTCCCGATAGCAAATATTATCGGAAGTTACAGACAAAAAGTTTTAACTTCTTGTGTTAGGGTATACTTTCTCTAAATATCACTATATCATAAATCCGGCAGCACATCAACCGCAGGTTGCTGCGCTGTGAAAGTTTTTAGGTGATTTTTCTTTGATAATTGAAGTCTTAGGGTACACCCTAACAAGGACATTTTGCTGGCATGACAGCAAAATGACATGCCTGCTCATACTGTGCCACCCTGTTGTGGCACAGTACGCAGCCACCTAAAGTTTGCATACATTTTCTTTTCAAATCGCTTATCAGCAGCCAAACAATTTGCAGTAAAAGGGTCTTAGGGTTCACCCTAACAAGGGCATTTTGATATTGTGATATCACAATGCCGTGCTTGCTCGTACTATGCCGCTTTGCTGCAACACAGTACGAAGCCATCTGAAAAAGCAACTTCCAACCAAGAAGGCAAGATGCCCTGTTCCTAAAGATAGGGGCATCTTGCCTTCTTCCTTTATGCTTCGGGCAGCGCCCATACCCACTGTTTGCTGATTTTGGTTGAGGTCACACCTAATTCATATCGCGCATTGCGCAAGGTCTTGGGGCGTATCCCTGCCTGTTGTGCGGCTGCTTCAATCTCTGTTTGCGGCAGCGGGCCATCCGCCAGTACTTCTTTCAGAAAGCTCTGCGCCTCGCGCAGCTTATGCCCTCGGCTGCTGCCGGAAAGCAGTTCGTCCACACTGATGTCATACGGTCCTGCCCATTGAAAGCCCTGCTCTGGGTCAAGACGAAAGGCAACAGCCCCGCCCTCCGGGGCCAGTGAGCTTTTTGCCGGGCAGACAACACGCAATGTGGGGTCATCTTTGATACGCCCTACTACCAGCACACTCCTTGCAGCCGCCTGAAAATCAATAGACCCTAACCCGCGATAGCTGGATTTCTCGCCGCTGTTCTTGTTCATGTGCCCAATCAGAAGAATGGCACATCCATACTTTTCAGCCAGCTTTGCAATTCTGTACATCAGTGGTCTGATTTCATTTGCGCGGTGCATATCCACGCTTGCACCGATGTATCCTTGAATCGGATCCAGCACCACCAACCGTGCGCCGGTTTGTTCTATTGCCTGTTCCAGCCGGTCATCGTCCAGTGTCAGCACCCTGTCGAAATCGTCAATTACCATCACCCTTGCACAATCTGCGCCCGCTGCCACAAGGCGCGGCTTGATTGTATCGGATAGACCGTCCTCTGCCGTCTGATAAATGACATTGACCGGCTCCATTGGCGGCGCTCCCTCCCACACAGGCTTGCCGGTTGTCAGCGCTGCGATGATTTGCAGCACCAGTGTGGTTTTTCCCTCGCCGGGGTCGCCCTGTAAAATTGTGATTTTCCCCAGCGGGATAAACGGATACAGCAGCCATTTTACTGCCTCTATCGGAATTGTATCCATAGAGATCAGCTTTACATGATTTCTTTGCATAAGCCCCACTTTCTTCTTCAAAAATGGCGGCTGCTGTGGTAGAATATCAGTGGTGCCTGATAGTTACACACAGCAGCCGCTGTTGGTACTGTCTTTCATCGGGAGCGTTTACCCCTGCACGGGTAAACGCTCTTTTTGTTGTTCAACTTTTTCCCTCGGCATTGAAATAGCCGATTTCTTCCCAAACCTTGCGGTCAGGGCAGTAATAGTTATACTCATTTGATCCGTCCAGCTTGATTGCATAGCCAAACTTGAATGCGCCCTGCTGTAAGCCAACTCTTACATACTGCGCGTCCTTGTGCATAGCTTTTGCAATTTCCGTTACAGGCACATTTCTGCCGGTAAAAGCCGGCATTGCCGTATAGGTCTGCCTCTCAACCATTTCTTACACCTCCCTCTGCTTGTGATTGCCTTTCAGCAATTTCATTATACGCAGCATTATTGCATATGTCAATATTGTATGCGCAAATTATTTGCGTATAAATTTTCAAACATGCTTGATTTCTTCGCATGTATATGGTAGTATTAAGGCGAGGTGAGAAGCCATGAATCTTACAAATGAACAAATCGGGCAGCGAATCAAGGCTGTCCGCTCAGAAAAGAATCTGACACAAACCCAGCTTGCACAGCTTTTAGGGAAAAGTCTGCGCACCGTGCAAAGCTACGAAAGCGGCGAAAGCCGGATTTTACTGGATACTGTAACCACTATCGCATACGCTTTAGGCGTAACGCCCGCATATCTGCTGGGCGTAAGCGAGCCGCAAATCAAGCTGAATACCCTTGCCGATGTGGTTACTGTACTTTATGAGTTAAACAAGAAGCAAGAACTTCACTTCGACATTGACATTACCCACGAGCGCTGTGATGACGGCAATTTTACCGCTTCACTGAAATTCCGCGCCACAGACCCGGATGCCACTCTGAACGAAACGCTCTGCTTTTTGCTGGAACAGTTTTCCTCGGAGCGTTCTTGGGGCGAGGACTATTGGCATGACCCCAGCCGCCTTACCAGCTTCACAAACGAAAAAATTGCGCAATATGCCAACACCCCATTGACCGACAAGCCCTTGTACACTGCCGATTTAAGCAAATACGACATGGCAGAATTAAAGAATATGACCAAGGAACAGTTGGACAGTCTGAAATAATGTTGATAAGAGGTCATTCCTCTTTATCATAGAATGTGCCTGAGCGAAAGGAAGTTTGATAATAACATGAGATTACCCAATGGCTACGGCAGCGTAGTCAAAATGTCCGGAAAACGCAGAAAACCTTACATGGTACGCAAAACCATCGGCTGGCATTTAGACGAGACCAAAGGCAGGCAGATTCAGGATTTTCAGATTATCGGCTATGCCGAAACCCGCGCCGAGGGTCTGAGAATGCTGGCTGAATACAATCAGAATCCCTATGATGTTAATGTTGCTAAAGTCACCTTTTCCGAGGTCTACGAGCGCTGGTCAAAGTATAAGTATCCCATCATATCCGACTCCAATGCAAAGGGCTACACGGCTTCCTACAAGGTCTGTGGTATCTTGTATGACAAGCCTTTCCGCGAGATCAAACTCTGTGATTTGCAGCTTGTAGTTGACACCTGTGGCAAAAATTATCCCACACTCAAAAAGTTAAAGGGCTTATTCAATCAAGTGTACGAATACGCCATGAAGAACGACATCTGCAACAAAGATTATTCGCAGTATGTTGATCTGACAGGCTACCGTAACAAGAACCCAAACAAGCGCGACCGTAACATCTTCAGCAAAGACGAGTTGGCAAGACTTTGGGCGCACGAGGCTAATCCTTACTGCCAAATCATTTTGATGCTGAATTACAATGCCTGCCGCATCTCGGAATTTCTCGATTTGAAGAAAGAGAATGTCCACCTGAAAGAACAGTACTTTGATGTAGTTGCTGCCAAAACCGAAAACGGCGTCCGCAAAGTGCCGATTGCCGACAAACTGCTGCCATTCTACGAAGCGTGGTTCGAGCGCTCTCCTTGCGAATATCTGCTCTGCACTACCGAGGGGCAGCACCTTGACTACTTCAACTACTGCGACACCTATTGGGATCCGCTGATGGAAGAATACGACATGAAGCACACGCCCCACGACACACGCCATACCTGCATTTCCATGATGGCCGATGCCGGGGTTGCTCCTACCATTCAAAAGAAGATTGCCGGTCATTCCGGCGCTATGAGCCTGACAGAGCGCGTGTACACCCACTTGGACATTCAGACGCTCATTGATGGCATCAACATGATTTGTCCAGTGTAAGGCTTTCTTTTTTACAAATAAAAAGCAGGAGACATTCTCCTTGCGGAAAACATCTCCTGCGATAAGGCTTATGTCGCTGTGGAAGGTTGCTGCATATTCGCTTATTGTGTGCTGCTTTTTCAGCAAGCTCCCAAGCGATTTGCTGCATTCCACGGCTTCAGACACTTCCGATTTTCTGCACACAGTCGTGCAAAAAAGCTGTGAAGCGTTCTGAAAAGTTCGCAAGTAGTGCTGATAATCAGCGCTTGCTGAACTGCGGTGCGCGACGAGCGGCTTTGAGGCCGTATTTCTTACGTTCCTTCATACGAGGATCGCGGGTCAGGAAGCCAGCCTTCTTCAGGGTGCTGCGCAGCTCGGGGTCGCGGGTGAGGCGACCCATGAGAACGATGTGGTTCAGCACGTGAGCGCCTCCTTACTCTTCAACAGCGACGATGATGGAACGCAGAATGCCGTCGGTGATCTTGAAGACACGATCAAGCTCAGCCGGCATTTCGGGCGTTACTTCGCAGGTCATGTAGACGTAGTAGCCCTCAACCAGGTCGTTGATCGGGTACGCAAGACGGCGCTTGCCCCACTCGTCAACACTGGTCAGAGTGCCGTGAGCCTCCACGATACCCTTGAATTTTTCCACGAGAGCCGCGATACCCTCTTCACCCTGCGCGGGGTCGATGATATAGAGGACCTCATACTTTGCGGAAAGTTTTGCCATGATGTTGCACCTCCTTCTGGACTTATGGCCGCAGGTCCCGCCTGCGGCAAGGATCGTCTGCGCTTCGCAGACCGATTTATTATAGCCGGAAAACCCGGAAAAGTCAACTGGAAATCCTGAAAAAATGCAGAAACTGCGAAAAAACAGGGCAGC
>ENA-OURQ01002016-OURQ01002016.1-human-gut-metagenome-genome-assembly--contig:-NODE-2016-length-15997-cov-3.059215_pt1 | contig 15997 bp, 17 predicted proteins | sample MGYA00242105_ERZ508999 | MGnify/ENA primary metagenome ERZ508999 (study PRJEB26280, sample SAMEA2338771) | human gut metagenome | biome: human gut; feature: human-associated habitat; material: faeces...
GCGGTGCGGCATCGATCCGGGAGCTGGGGATTCTGGCTGAATTGGAGAAATCCGGACATGAGATGCGGGATTATCCGATGAAAGATAAAGAGACGATGGGAAATCCTTCATATCTCGGCTCCTGCAGTGCGGACTGTTTCCTTATGGGAACGAATGCGATCACTGTAAAAGGCGAACTGGTCAATATTGACGGTGCGGGAAACCGTGTAGCCTGTCTGATTCATGGACCAAAGCAGGTGATCATTGTTGTCGGAATGAATAAGCTGGTGCGGAGTATTGAGGATGGAATCGACCGGATCCAGACGCAGGCTTGTCCGATCATTGCAGATGCTACCGGACGGAAAACGCCATGTGGTGTAAAGGGAGTCTGCATGGACTGTCAGTCCCCGGACTGCATGTGCTGCTCGATTGTTGTCACAAGAAGATCCCGATATGACGGACGGATCAAGGTTGTGATCGTTGGGGAAAATTTAGGCTATTAAAATAAGATTACTGGAGGAACCCAATGTTTTTTATTGGCGGAATTACTCAGGGAACAAAAGAACTGGTTTATAACGCGGCGGCGATGATCTGTGGCCGCTGCGGGAGATATGGACGGTATCAGGTGTTTATGACATATATGTGCCTGTCCTTTTTCTTTATTCCAATCTTTAAATGGGGGCGGAAATATTATGTGAAGACAAGCTGCTGCGGGACTGTCTACCAGCTGAACGAGGAAGTAGGGAAGCGGATCGCTGCGGGAGAGGATGTTTCGATCCGTGAGGAAGATCTGACGCTCGTCTCAGAGGGACATGACGCTCCGGCCTGGGACGTGCCGTTGAAGCGGTGTTCGAACTGCGGTTATGAGACGAAGGAAAACTTTGAATACTGCCCGAAGTGCGGAAAGAGGTTTTAAGACATGAAGATCACATACATTCATCACAGCGCATTTCTTGTGGAGACGGAATCGGCGTATCTGCTGTTTGACTATTTCCAGAGGAAGCTGCCGGAGTTTTCGGAGGAAAAACCGCTCTATGTGTTCGCCAGTCACAGACATCCGGATCATTTTTCAAAGGTGATCTTTGAACTGGAGGAGAAACATCCGAAGATCCATTATATTCTGGCGTTTGATATCTGGAGCAAGCGTGTTCCGGAGTCATGTAAGGAAAAAACGAGATTTTTAAATCCGGGGCAGATACTGGATGACGGAACGCTGAAGGTCGAGGGATTTAAGTCCACGGATGAGGGCATCGCGTTCTGGTGCAGTGTGGATGGCCTGGAGATCTACCATGCCGGAGATTTAAACCACTGGTACTGGGATGGGGAAGATCCGCAGTGGAATAAGAATATGACGAAAGCGTACCGGGAAGAGATCGCGAAGATGCACGGGCGGACGGCGGATATTGCGTTTTTACCGCTGGATCCGAGACTCGGTGAATATTTTTACTTGGGAATCGATGATTTCGTGAAGGAAGTCGACGTGAAACATATTTTCCCGATGCACTTCTGGGGGGAATACGATGTGGCGGAGCGGCTGAAAAAAATGCCGTGTTCGGCGGGATACCGTGACAGGATCGTTGAGATCCATGAAGAGGGAGAAGGCTGGGAAATCTGAGAGGGGGAATAAAATGCAGCTTGCGACCTCAATGAATATCGGAAAAGTGATGGATGAAGAAGCGAAAAGAGAACGGTTTGCTTCCTGGTATATTACATTACCTGGAATTCCTGAGTACGAAAAAGAAATGATAGAGAAGTCATTGAAATATAACGTGTGGAAAGAACTCTTAACACTATTCGTTATTTATATGATCTTATCATTGACATGGTTTTTCGGTGCTGGGCTGTATGATCCTTTTCAGAGCATAACGGGCTATAAACTCACAGGAAAAAAGAATGTTATCGCAGTTGTACAGGAAGATGGACAGTCATTGCGTCTGAAAGATCCAAATAAAGGTGAGCATGTACAGTATACACTTGCCGAACTTGGAATGGATCCGGTACAGTATTCTTACGGAAACAGGCTTCAGACATACTGGGAGAAGGAAACGGATGGTGAGTATCATTTCCTTGCCATACTGCCGGAAAAACAGGTATCGAAAATAGAAGGCCTTTATTACGGGGTGATAGGAGTCGGATATTTTACGATTCTTATTGGCGGAATCAGCGTATTTTTCATTCGAAGGAAGCGGTACACGGGATGGTTCCCGCGTTTCTACGATAGGCTGGAAAAGTTTTATTCAGAGCATGCTGTCTGGAGAAAGTACAGTGTTGAAGAGGGATATGACACGATAGATGCCATTATTGCTTACGGAAATAAAAATCAGCCATCCTTTGTAAAAGAATTTTCTTGTACCCGGCTTACAAGAGAGGACGAGAAGAAAAAGAAATCAAAGATAATCGCTGTATGGTTGACGACTATAGCTGGCATGACAGGAATCGTACTGATCATTTCACTGCAGGTGAGTATTGCGTCAGAAATCGAACAAAGGAAAAATGAGACAAGGACGGCAGCTGTTTTAGAAAAACTGCAGGCTGCGATCAACGGAAAAGGGTCCGGTCCGGATGATGGATCAGAAGATTACAACTATGCAGATATGATCGACCGGGCGAGAAATACATTTCCGGAAGAAGATGTTTACTACAAGCTTCTGACAACGGAAGAGTACGTTTCGTTAATTGTCACAACAAAGAAAAAACAAAATGTCTGCTTTGACCGGTATGTACCGGTACATGGCTCGATTGGCGAAGAGGGAACAGAGTATAAGCTTGAAATTTCTATGGTATCGGACGCAATCCAGCCGGATGATATTTTACATAATTATACAGGGATTCTTTTGTCTACGATACCGTAATGTGAAACAAGTATAATTTGAGAGGAGAACACCATGAAATTCACATTTGCGCATAATAATTTTAATGTCATAGATCTTGACAAGTCCTTAAAATTCTATGAGGAAGCTCTTGGATTAAAGGAAGTAAGAAGAAAAGAAGCGGCGGACGGGAGCTTTATCCTGGTTTACCTCGGAGACGGTGTGACACCGCACCAGCTGGAGCTCACATGGCTCAGGGACTGGGAGAAAGATCACTACGATCTTGGAGACAACGAGTTCCATCTTGCATTCCGGGTAGATGATTTTGAGGCGGCCCATGCGAAGCACAAGGAGATGGGATGTATCTGCTTTGAGAATGAGAAGATGGGAATTTACTTTATCACAGATCCGGATAATTACTGGCTGGAGATCGTGCCGACAAGAAAGTGATAAAAGGTCCGACAGCCAGATATATGAAAAATTCACACATCAGGCAGAGAGGAAGGAAAACATTCTCGCTGAAAAGAAAAATAGCAGCTGGTCAGAGATAGGAAACATAGAAACAGATAAAACAGGAGGAGTTAAGATGATTCTGATTAAAAACGGACGAGTAGTAGACGCAAAGAGCAATACCGACGGGATCCTGGACGTTGTCCTTGAGGGCGGAAAGATAAAGACCATCGGAAAAGTGGAAGATGACGGAAGCTATGAGCAGGTGATCGACGCAGACGGCTGTGTCGTAGCACCGGGCCTCATTGATGTCCATGTTCACTTCCGTGATCCGGGACTTACATACAAAGAGGATATCCAGACAGGTTCCGCCGCAGCGAAAAAAGGCGGATACACAACGGTTGTCACCATGGCAAATACAAAACCGCCGGTAGACAATGTGGAGACCGTAAAATATATCATCGAAGAAGGAAAAAAGACAGGAATCAATGTTCTTCCTGCCGCATGCGTTTCTGTTGGAATGAAGGGTCAGGAGCTCACGGATATGGATACCTTAAAGGCAGCAGGAGCCGTTGGATTCACAGACGATGGAATCCCGCTGATGAACGAGAAACTCGTCTACGAGGCCATGAAGAAGGCGAAAGAGCTAAATGTACCGCTGAGCTTCCATGAGGAAGACCCGGCATTCATCTCCGAGAACGGAATCAACGCAGGTGCAGTCGCAAAAGAGCTTGGAATCACAGGTTCCCCGGCACTTGCTGAGGATTCTCTCGTGGCCCGTGACTGCATGATCGCCCTGCACACAGGCGCGTCAGTCAATATCCAGCATATCAGCTCCGCCACATCTGTAAAGGCTGTGAAGCTTGCGAAAGAGCTTGGCGCAAATGTGACAGCGGAGGTCACACCTCATCACTTCACATTGGACGAGACTGCTGTTCTGAAACATGGCGCCATGGCGAAAATGAATCCGCCGTTAAGAACCGCAAAGGACCGCGAAGGTATCATCGAGGGAATCAAGGACGGCTCCATCGATATGATCGCCACCGACCACGCTCCGCACAGCGCGGAGGAAAAGGCAGTTCTTCCGGTATGGAAAGCTCCGAGCGGAATCATCGGTCTTGAGACGGCGCTTGGCCTTGCGGTGACAGAACTTGTGAAGAAAGGCCACCTGACTACCATGCAGCTTGTGGAGAAGATGTGCGTGAATCCGGCGAAGCTGTATCACTTTGATAAGGGATATCTAACAGAGGGCGGGGATGCCGATATCGTGATCTTCAATGAGAACGAGGAATGGACCGTTACAGATGATGAGATCGCGTCCAAGTCCCACAACACGCCGTTTATCGGAACAAAACTTTTCGGACGTGTGAAGTATACGATCTGCGGTGGAAAGATTGTATACAAGGATTAAGAACATTCAGCAGAGCTCCCTGGCATCGGGCTGATAAGACTCAGAGAGTCCGGTTGGAGCTGGATCCGGGGAGTGTAGCTGTTTTCAGCAATGCAGGAGGAGGCAAAGCTGAGAATTGTGAGAAATAAAGAACAGGAGAAAACAAGTCATGAAAAAATACCAGGTGCTTCTTTTTGATGTGGATGGAACACTTCTGGATTTCGACAAGGCGGAGAAGATCGGCATCGAGCGGGTACTCACCCACTTTGGCGTACCGGCTACAGAGGAGAACATGCAGAAGTACCACCATCTGAACAAAAGCTACTGGCAGAAGTTAGAGCGTGGTGAGATCACGAGAGAGCAGGTGTTAAGCCTGCGATTTGAGGATTTCTTCAGTGACTTCGGAATCAAGGTAAATGGCGCTGAGGTCGATGGATTGTACCGCCAGACATTAAATGAGAGTGCGTTTCTTTTAGACGGAGTCATGGACCTCCTTAATGGCTTAAAGAATCGCTATGAGCTTCATATCGTTACAAACGGCGTCGCTGAGACCCAGTATAAACGCCTCGCGGCAGCAGGTCTGGACAAGCTGTTTAAGGGAATCTACGTTTCTGAGGAATCCGGATACCAGAAACCGCAGCAGGAGTACTTCGATTACTGCTTTGAAAAGATGGGCAGAAACGACGTGGAGAACATGCTGATCATCGGCGACTCCCTGACTTCTGATATCCGTGGCGGAAACAACGTGGGGATCGATACTCTGTGGTACAACCCGCACCATCAGGAGAATACAGCCGGGGTGCATGTGGATTACGAGGCGGATACGTTGGAAAAGATAGGTGAGATGCTGAGTTAATTTCGTCAAGACAGCAACAGGCAAGTTTCCTGAAAAGTTATGTAAACTAAAAGCACCTGGAATGAGATAAAATCCATGGAAAATCATTTTGAAGGCTGGTTTTACTGCTGGTATCTTTCAAAATTGCAAAAAGTCATAGCAATACTGAGAAATATTGTCAGACATCTTGACAAATACGAGGGTTTTTCTTATAATTAAGCTTTCCCGGAGAGCATTGTCCGCCGCATACGGATCCGGTGAAGGGACAGAAAGAGCGGCGGCAAATATATAGAAATGAGGGGTGTATTTCATGAACAAGAACACGACAGATATCACATTATCGGCTTATTTTAATGACATCGTAATCGGATACTACGAGGACGAGGATCTGGTAAAACAGTTTGGAAGACAGCTTGGATTCGACGTGGATATGGACACCTTTATGGCGGTATCTTTCCAGTATCCGTCTGATATGAATGTAAAACCGGAAGACCGTGAGAAGCTCACAGACGCTGCAAACGCGATCATCGCTCTCTCCGATATCAACAAGAAGATCGGCGGAAAGCAGATCATCACCTGCGACAGCGGTGACTGTGTGATCCTGATCATGAAGGATAAATCCGCAATGCGCGACCTGATCCCGCAGATCAAGGAGACGGCTCTTCAGGAAGTTGAGAAGATCAGCTCTGACAGAAAGATCCGTGTCGGTATCGGTACCATCGAGAACGGAATCAAGGGCATCAAGCATACATACAGCAATGCCCAGGATGCAGTAAAAGCCGGCGAGATCTTCAAGAAAGACCGTGTAATTCTCGAGTACATGGGCATGGAGATCTACAGCAGCATCAACCAGATGGTTGTCAACTTCGGTGACCGCCTTACCAGAACCGTATTAAAACAGCTCGGTGAGACTGAGAAGCGGGTTCTCGCGAAATACTACAAATGCAAAGAGGACATCTCTGAGACTGCAAGACAGCTCGGAATGTCTGAGGATGATGTAAAGACAAGCTTAAATATGGTCCGCATCAACACCGGACTTGACGTAAACGATACCGAGGACAACTTCAAGCTTCATTTCATTATGATCGCGAAGAAAGTCCTTGAGAACGATGAAAAAATTAAAAGGAATCGTTAATATGACTGTTCAGCAGGTCTGCGCACTTGCTGCGCTGACCGTAAAAAAACTTGGGCTGGAAGGCAAAAATCCCATCGGCGGGGCCGATCTGGAATGGATTTTTGCGGGTAACTGTGAAGGTACTGAACCGTCACTCGTTAATTAAATATGAACCGCATCTGCCCAGATGCGGATATCTGCAACAGCCCTGCGCATATAATGTGCCGGGCTGTGAGCCGCTATGTACGGCAAAAATCCAGGCAAGATAAAATTACCCGGAGAAAAGAGGATGCATATGAAGACAATGCTGGAGCGCGGAGCCGGAATTCTGATGCCGGTGTCAAGTCTGCCGTCACCATACGGAATCGGTACATTTGGCAGTGCGGCCTATGAATTCGTGGACTTTTTAAAAAAGGCAAGACAGAAATACTGGCAGGTTCTGCCGGTGGGACCGACAAGCTATGGGGACAGCCCGTATCAGTCATTTTCCGCATTTGCGGGAAATCCGTACTTTATCGATCTGGATACCCTGGTGAAGGAGGGACTTCTCACACAGGACGAGGTCAACGCCTGTTACTGGGGGGATAATCCGACCCAGGTGGCGTACGACGCGGTGTTCTGGTACCGGTTTCCCCTGTTGAAAAAGGCGTACGCGAGAAGTGAGTACCGCGAGGAACAGGGCTACGAGAAGTTCTGTATGGACAGCTGGTTCTGGCTGAATGATTACGCATTTTACATGGCGTTAAAGTTCCATTTTGATAATAAAGAATGGCTGGCATGGCCGGAAGATATCCGGTTCCGGAGGAAAGAAGCGGTGGAGTCCTACCGAGAGGAATTGAAGGACGAGATCGACTTCTGGAAGTTTTTACAGTATAAATTCTACCAGCAGTGGGGAAAGCTCCGCGCGTATGCGAACGAGCAGGGAATCTCCATCATCGGAGATATTCCGATCTACGTGGCGCTGGACAGTGCGGACGTCTGGACCCATCCGGAGTTATTCCTTTTGGATGAGGAGAACCTGACTCCGCTCAAGGTTGCCGGAGTTCCGCCGGACGTCTTCAGTGAGACGGGACAGCTCTGGGGCAATCCGCTTTACCGATGGGATGTTCAGGAGAAGACTGATTTCGCATGGTGGAAAGAGCGCATGAAAGCGTCTGCCCGCCTGTATGACGTGGTCCGCATCGACCACTTTATCGGTGTGACCCAGTATTACGCGATCCCGGCGGGTTCCGAGGACGGAAAGACCGGTGAGTGGTTAAAGGGACCGGGAAAGAAGCTTACAGATGCCATCAACATGGTCATCGGTGACACGAAGATCATCGCGGAGGATCTTGGAATCTTTGTTCCGGAGGTCAAGGAGCTTCTTGAGGAGACAGGATATCCGGGAATGAAGATCATCGAGTTCGCCTTCAGCGGCGACCGCTTCAACGAGCACCTGCCGCATATGTACTCCCCGAATTCCGTCGTTTACGGCGGAACCCATGACAACGAGACCCTGGTGGGCTACTTTAAGCCGGAGGCGCGCCAGTGGTGGGAGTTGCAGTATATCGCAGACTACATGGGTGTCTCCCATCAGCATGAGGTCGTAGACAAGGTCTTAAAGACCGCCTACGCGTCTGTAGCCAGCGTTGTGATCTTCCAGGCGCAGGATGTCTTAAAGCTCGATAGCTGGGCGAGAATGAACACGCCGGGTACGGTGGGAAACAACTGGAGATGGAGAATGAAACCGGGCGAGCTGACGCAGGATCATATCAACCGTCTGTCATGGCTGGTCGATATATTCGGACGGTTTTAGATCGAAAAAAATGCAAAAATCACGGTAGAATTACCGAAGGGAAAAGTCAATTTTTGTCGAGAAAAACAGATGTTTGCGGTGCGCGGTACAGTGCCGGGAAATAAGGAAAAACGGGCGGTTCGTAAGGATAAAACAGACCGCCCGTTTCTTGGAAATTCGATTGACACAAGACCAGAAGTGTGATATTGTTAAGTTAATTCCGATGCACTATTGAACTCACATGTTTTTGTAAGTCATTTGCGCGATACGATGAATTACAAAAGCATGTGAGTTTTTTGAAATAAAGACCAACAGCGATGTGTGGGGATTTCCAATAGTCTTAGTACGGAAAAATTCAATTTTTTATGGAGGTACCAAAATGAACAACGGTACAGTTAAGTGGTTCAATTCTGAGAAAGGCTACGGATTCATCTCCAACGATAATGGCGGCGACGACGTATTCGTACACTTTTCCGCAATCGTAGGCGACGGCTTCAAGACTCTTGAAGAGGGCCAGAAGGTTACTTTCGACACAGAGCAGGATCCGAAGAACAGCAAGAAGCTTCGCGCTGTTAACGTAGTTAAACTCTAATTCGAATAGAAGAGAAACTAAGAGAACTGCCGTTCCGAGTTGTACTTGGAGCGGCAGTTCTTTTGTCTCGCAGGATTTTTCCTTGAAAAATGGGCTTTTTTCATGAAAAGCCTTGCAAAAACCTGTGTTCTTTAATAGAATAAGAAGGACTTTGATAACTGACCGGCAGGCTGGAGACATTTGCGGAAGGTTATCGTTTTAAGTTCTGCCAGGGTTTAGATCCGAGGCAGGCTGTTTGTGCCCGGCGCGGGGGATGCGCTAAGGCGCATTTTACAGGTACCCCTTGTCAGTTAAAAGGAGATTTAGAAAATGATTAGTGCAAATAATGTGACACTCCGTGTCGGTAAAAAAGCTTTATTTGAAGACGTAAACATTAAATTCACAGAAGGAAACTGTTATGGTCTGATCGGTGCCAACGGTGCCGGAAAGTCCACATTTTTAAAGATCTTATCCGGTCAGCTCGAGCCGACAAACGGTGAAGTTGCGATCACTCCGGGTCAGCGTCTTTCCTTCTTACAGCAGGATCACTTTAAATACGACGAGTACACAGTTCTCGACACTGTTATCATGGGAAACAAGCGCCTTTATGACATCATGAAGGAAAAAGATGCAATCTACATGAAGGAAGAGTTCACAGACGAGGATGGAATCAAGGCGGCAGAGCTTGAGGGAGAGTTCGCGACCATGAACGGATGGGAAGCCGAGTCTGACGCTGAGAACCTGTTAAACGGTCTTGGTATCGAGACAGACCTTCACTATAAAACAATGAAAGACCTTCTCGGACCGCAGAAGGTTAAAGTTCTCCTCGCCCAGGCATTATTCGGAAATCCGGATATCCTGCTCCTCGACGAGCCGACGAACCACTTAGACCTCGACGCGATCGCATGGCTTGAGGAGTTCCTGATCAACTTCGAGAATACCGTTATCGTCGTATCCCACGACCGTTACTTCCTGAATAAAGTCTGCACCCAGATCGCAGATATAGATTACGGAAAAATCCAGCTCTATGCCGGAAACTACGACTTCTGGTTTGAGTCCAGCCAGCTGCTGGTAAAACAGATGAAAGAGGCGAACAAGAAGAAAGAGGAGAAGATCAAAGAGTTACAGGATTTCATCTCTAGATTCAGCGCCAACGCATCGAAGAGTAAACAGGCTACTTCCCGTAAGAAAGCCCTGGAGAAAATCCAGCTCGACGATATCAAACCGTCCAGCCGGAAATATCCTTACATCGATTTCCGTCCGAACCGTGAGATCGGAAACGACGTTCTGCAGGTAGAGGGACTGACCAAAACCGTAGACGGCGTGAAAATCCTGGATAACTTAAGCTTTACCCTCGGAAGAGAAGATAAAGTTGCTTTCGTCGGAAGCAACGAGCAGGCGATCACCATGCTGTTCAAGATTCTGACCGGAGAAGAAGAGCCGGATTCCGGTTACTACAAATGGGGCGTAACCACCACACAGGCTTACTTCCCGAAGGACAACACCGCAGAATTCGACTGCGACCTGACTATCGCAGACTGGCTGACCCAGTATTCCGAGATCAAGGACGTAACGTATGTCCGCGGATTCCTAGGAAGAATGCTTTTTGCCGGTGAGGACGGCGTGAAACGTGTCAGAGTCCTTTCCGGAGGAGAGAAAGTGCGCTGCCTGCTCTCCAAGATGATGATTTCCGGTGCAAACGTTCTCGTTCTTGACGAGCCGACCAACCATCTGGATATGGAGTCCATCACTGCACTGAACAACGGTCTGATCAAATTCCCGGGCGTGCTCTTGTTCACCTGCCACGACCATCAGTTTGTACAGACCACAGCAAACCGTATCATGGAGATCCTTCCGAACGGCGCGCTGATCGATAAGATGACCACCTACGACGAGTATCTTGCAAGCGATGAGATGGCAAGAAAACGTCATGTCTACACAATGACAGAGGAAGATAATTAAAGATGAGCAAAAAGACGACAGTTTCCGGCATTCTGCTGGTGTTGCTTGTGCTGGCCACAACGCCGCTTCTTGGAACGGACAACGTTTCGTTCCTGAAGTGGTGGCTTATGACCCTGGTGCTCGGTATTGGATTTTATCCGGCTGCCGCAGCGCTGTTTCCGCGGTTTCATGACCGGGGATGGATGTTTTCTAAAGTGCTTGGCATCGTTGTTTCCGGTTTTGCTGTATTTGCTCTTGGAAGCTTCGGACTGGTTCCGTTTACCGCACCGGTCTGCCTGATCACAGTCGGTGTACTGATCCTGGCTTCTTGGATTTTCGGATGTTTTAAGGTACGCGTCCATGCGCCGGAAATCGACTTCCTGATGATGGAAGAAGTGTTGTTTTTCGCCTTTTTCCTTCTCTGGACCTACCTTGCGGGCTTTCACCCGGAGGCACACGGAACCGAAAAATTCATGGATTATGGTTTTATGAAGGCCATGATGCGCAGCACCGCCGTTCCGGCAGAGGATCTCTGGTACAGCGGAAGCGGTATTAACTACTATTACGGCGGCCAGTTCTATGCCGTATTTCTGACGAAGATTACCTTCACGGATGTAAAGCAGACGTACCATCTGATGCGTACGATGGTGGCATCGTTCACGTTTGTTCTGCCGTTTTCGATCACCTACCATCTGGCAGAGTCGCGTGCGTGCCACCGCATCCGGAAAGAGGGCGGCAATAAAAGCCAGATTGCACCGGTGCTTGGCGGTCTTCTTTCGGGAGGCGCCGTTTCCCTTGCCGGAAATATGCACTATGTGATTTACGGCTGCATCCGCCAGTGGCTGGGACTGAACGAATCGGCTTACTGGTTCCCGAGTTCGACCCGCTATATCGGGTATGACCCGCTTGTGGAAAATGACCGCACGATTCATGAGTTTCCATCGTATTCCTTTGTGCTCGGCGACCTGCATGCCCATGTGGTGAATGTCATGTTCGTCCTGCTGGTGCTGGACCTTTTATATTCCTACGTGAAAAATACCTGCCGTGATCCGGAAAAAGAGTGGAAATGGTCGTTAAAAGACGTTCTGCTTCAGCCGCAGATCATCGCGGCGGGCTTTCTGATCGGTGTGTTCCACTGGTCCAACTACTGGGATTTTGTTATCTATTTCGTCGTGATTGCAGGTTTTGCGCTGTACGGTGCGCTGTACCGGTATCATGCGCGGGCGAAAGAGACGATCGGAACGGTTCTCCTGCAGGCTGCAGAAGTTTTTGCAATTGGAACGATTGTCGCCCTTCCGTTTACAATGAAGTTTGAGACGATGGTTTCCGGTGTCGGCATTGCCAAGCACCATTCGATGCTGTATCAGCTGGCGATTCTCTGGGGCCTTCCGACGGTGCTCGTTGTGCTGTTTATCGCAGCCGTTCTGCTAGCATGGCGGAAAAACTGTCATCTTCCGGGCATGGAGAGGCAGGGACAGATTGTACTTGCCGATGGAAAGACGCAGGAAGAGGTGGAAGAGCAAGCCGTTGCCCTGATTCTGGGAGAGAAAAAACCGGAGCCGGGCGAAAAAGAAACGGCAGAAAAGCCAAAAAAAGTTTCTGCCTTCTGTAATTTCTGGAGAGAGATTGCGGTGAGCGATATGGTGATCGGTATTTTAGGCCTCTGTGCCATCGGCCTTATCATCATTCCGGAGCTCGTCTATGTGCGCGATATCTACGAAGAATCGTATGCGCGCTCCAACACGATGTTCAAGCTGACGTATCAGGCATTTATCCTGTTCGGTATCTGCATGAGCTACATCATCACGCGGTTCCTGCTCTGGAAAAAAGAGCGGATTCTGCAGGTGTTCGGCGGAATCGGGCTGGTACTGCTTTTATGGACCTTCGGCTATTTTGGAACGAGCGTGTACTCCTGGTTCGGAAATGTTTTCGATCTGTCCGAGTACCGCGGACTCGATGCGACAGCGTATCTGGAAAATGTCTTTTCCGAGGACGCAGGTGCCATCCGCTGGCTGGATGAAACAATAAAAGGACAGCCGGTTGTGCTTGAGGCGAACGGCGACAGCTACAGCGATTACGAGCGCGTTTCCGCAATGACCGGTCTTCCGACCGTGCTTGGATGGTATGTCCATGAATGGCTCTGGAGAGGGGATCCCGCAGACTTAAATGTCCGCGCCGAGGACGTGAAACAGATGTACACCTCGACCGATACGAATGAAGTGCTGCGCCTGCTGGAGCAGTATCATGTGACCTACATTTTTGTGGGAAGCAAAGAAAAGGAGAAATACGGCGATGCGCTGAACGAATCGCTGCTGCAGTCCATCGGAGATATCGTTTACCAGGATACTGCGTCCGGTACGTATATTCTTCAGGTGCAGGATACATAAAGAACAAAAACAGGAGAAAAGAACCGCCGGGTGCGGCATCTTTTCTCCTGTTTTTCATATAATACAGAGAATGCAGAAGAAAGTGCGAAGGGCAGACCATGCGGAGATTCCGAAAAGTGCGGCACGTTCCTCTGCCGCTTCTGGCTGTGATAATGGCGGCTATTCTGTTTGCAGAGCTGGCACGGTGTGAAAGAGAAGGCGCGAAAGAGACAGCGGCGGAAGCAGAAAAAAGTGTGCCCCGCCGTGCGGCGCTGACATTTGATGACGGGCCGAATGCGTGCTATACGCCGGAGGTGCTTGAAATTTTAAAAGAAAATGAAATTCCGGCAACGTTTTTTCTGCAGGGGCAGTGTCTTGCCGGAAACGAAGAAATCGTCCGCCGGATGCATGCGGAAGGCCATCTGATCGGAAATCATACGTTTCATCATGTTCAGCTTACGAAAGTATCAGAAGAGGAAGCGAGGGAGGAGGTCGTGAAAACAAGCAATGCAATCTACGAGATCACAGGGGAATATCCCGTCTATATCCGTCCGCCGTTCGGGGAATGGAGAGAGGGGCTGGACCTTGCAGTGACGATGATCCCGGTACTCTGGGATGTGGATTCCCGCGACTGGGAGAGCCAGAACACCGCGTCGATCTGCAGCGTGGTGCTTCCGAATGTGAAGGATGGCAGCATTATTCTCATGCATGACGGCTACCGCGCGACGGTGGAAGCGCTGCGGCGGATCGTAAAAGAATTAAAAGAAGAGGGATACACGTTTGTGACGGTGCGTGAGCTGATTGAAGAATAGCTTCCGCGGATTCCATCGAACATAGTTGCGGAGAATCCGAGATTAAGGGGTTGAGGATACCCGCCAAAATGTGATAAGATAAATGGCAGAAAGAAAAATGGGGTGAAAAATACATGGATTTGTTTGATTATATGAAAGAAACCACAATGGAAAAAGAGTCCCCCCTCGCATCGCGCATGCGCCCGACAACGCTGGACGAGGTGGTTGGACAGGAGCACATCATCGGCCCTGGAAAGCTGTTGTACCGTGCGATCAAGGCGGATAAACTCGGCTCCGTCATTTTCTACGGCCCTCCGGGAACGGGAAAAACGACGCTTGCCCGCGTCATCGCCAACACGACAAGCGCAGAGTTTACCCAGCTGAATGCCACGACAGCCGGCAAAAAGGATATGGAAGAAGTCGTAAAAGAAGCGCAGCAGCGGATCGGCATGTACGGCAAAAAGACGATTCTTTTTGTCGACGAGATCCACCGCTTCAACAAGGGGCAACAGGATTATCTGCTTCCGTTTGTGGAGGACGGTACCGTGACACTGATCGGTGCCACCACGGAGAATCCGTATTTTGAGGTAAACGGAGCGCTGATCTCCCGATCCATTATTTTTGAATTAAAACCGTTGGAGAAAGAAGATATCAAGACGTTGCTGCACCGTGCCTTAGAGGATATGGAAAAAGGTATGGGAGCCTATCGTGCAGTGGCAGATGAAGAGGCACTGGAGTTTCTTGCTGATGTATCAAATGGGGATGCCCGCAGCGCATTAAATGCTATTGAACTGGGAATCCTTACCACAGAACGCAGTGCAGACGGGCTCATCCATATCACGCTGGATGTGGCTTCCGAATGTATCCAGAAGCGCGTGATCAAGTATGATAAAAATGGCGACAGCCATTATGATAACATTTCCGCATTTATCAAAAGTATGCGGGGGTCTGATCCGGACGCAGCGGTCTACTATCTGGCAAAAATGCTGTACGCCGGGGAAGATGTGACATTTATTGCCCGGAGAATTATGATCTGTGCATCGGAAGATGTGGGAAATGCAGATCCGATGGCGCTACAAGTGGCTGTGGCAGCAGCCCAGGCAGTAGAGCGGATCGGAATGCCGGAATCGCAGATCATTTTATCTCAGGCAGTGACATATGTGGCAACAGCACCAAAGAGTAATGCGGCAGTCAAAGCAATCAGTGCCGCCATGGAAAATGTAAGAAATTATAAAACTACGGTGCCGGCGCATTTGCAGGATGCTCATTATAAAGGTTCACAAAAACTTGGACATGGTGTGGGTTACAAGTATGCACATGATTATCCGAACCACTATGTGGAACAGCAATACATGCCTTCCGAAATCCAAAAAGCAAAGTTTTATGAGCCGAGTGACAACGGACATGAAAAAGAAATAAAAGAATGGATGGAGTTTTTAAAGAAGAATTCATAGAAAAGCTTGAATTTTTTATAGAGAAAACGTATAATCGAAGCAGAATCTGTACTGTCGTCAGAAATGTGGCGCCAGAGTGTATGTTATTATCAGGAGGGAAAATAAAATGAAGGTATACGATTCAGTAAACAAAACAGAAGTAGAAGTAGACGGAACACAGGGACTTATCGACATTATGGTATCCGGACGTCAGGTAGACATTTATCTTAAAGGAGAGAAATCTGATGCAGATGGATATCTGACATGGGATGTTGAGCACTGGTCAAGCATTGACAAGCAGAGATTTATCCGCTGCTATTCTTACAAAGGAAAGGTTCTGACCGAGTCTACAGGACACAACATCTACGATTTACAGAACGACTTCAAGCCAGAAGAGGCAGAGAAGATCGAGTTAAGCTAATATAAAAAATCAAAGTAGCTGAAAACAAAAGAATTTAAATCTGTAATAAAAAAAGAAACTGATTTTACTCAGTTCCTTCGTGTTGTCTTAACCTGCATAATTGAATTTATTTTCGGAAAAAC
>ENA-OURQ01002030-OURQ01002030.1-human-gut-metagenome-genome-assembly--contig:-NODE-2030-length-15906-cov-6.369314_pt1 | contig 15906 bp, 14 predicted proteins | sample MGYA00242105_ERZ508999 | MGnify/ENA primary metagenome ERZ508999 (study PRJEB26280, sample SAMEA2338771) | human gut metagenome | biome: human gut; feature: human-associated habitat; material: faeces...
CCGCATGCAGCTGCTGCTCCTGCCGCCGGGGAAACTGCGGAAGGGCTGGGGCAGAGAAAACGAAGAATCCGCAGGAACGGCATCCCGGGAAGGATACCGGCAGGCGGCGCGTATCGCCCAGATCGTGGGAAAGGTCTGTGATAAGACTCCCTGGGAGAGTAAATGTCTGGTGCGGGCGCTGGCGGCCCAGAGACTGTTGTGCCGGCGGGGACTTTCTTCCACCCTGTATCTGGGGTGTGGCATGGAAGAAGGTAAAATGGTGGCCCATGCCTGGCTGCGTTTTGGGGAAATGTATGTGACCGGAGGGGACGGCGGCGGATATACTACCGTGGCCCGGTTCTGTAAGGAGGCTTCCGGAAAGAGGGGATAAGTATGTCGGCAATCTGGGGAATTGTGGATCTGAGTGTGGCGCAGTCAGAGGCACAAAGAAAAAATCGTGCAGGGAACCTGTGGGAAGAGGCTCTGCGGATGCGGCAGGCCTATAGGACGAGCTGCCTGGACCGGATACAGGAAAAAAGGGAGGCAACCTATTATCTGGCCTGCGGGGTACAGAATGTCACAAGGGAAGCTGTGGAAGAAAGATTCCCTTATGAAAGAAAGGGAGAGCGCAGAAGTCTGTTCGTGGCGGATGTGATCCTGGATAACCGCGGAGAACTGGTGCAGCGGTTTGGAGGCATCCGGGATCTGTGCAGCCATCCGGACGGGGAAATTCTGTATGAAAGCTTTTGCAGCCATCCGAAGGAAACGCTTGCCGTGGCCAGAGGAGCCTATGCCTGTGCGTATCTGGAGCCGGGGAAGCGGACCCTGACTTTGTTCAATGATGCGGTGGGAAACCGTTCGGTCTATTATTTTCAGGAGGAAAAAAGGGTCTATTTTTCCACGTTGCTTGCGGGGATCACCTGCGAACGGGAGAACTGGAAGGAAAATACGGGCTGGTTTAACCGGTTCTATACCATCCGGGATCTGCGGGCGGTGTCGGAACCCAGAGAGACACCCTATGCGGGGATCCTGCGACTGGCTCCGGGAGAAATTGTGGTATTTACTGAAGAAGGGGTGCACAGAAGGGATTACTGGGATCCCTTTGCGGGAAGGAGGATCCTGCGGGGGAAGACGGAAGCAGGGTACCGGGAGCTGGTGACCACGGTGTTCCGGCACTGCGTGGAGGATGTGATCCGGGAAGGCCGGGGTGGAAAAGAAACAGGAATTCTGTTAAGCGGCGGGCTGGACTCCAATGCGGTGGCGGCTTATGCAGCACCTTACCTTGCCGCCAGAGGAAAGAAACTGTATTCCTTTACTGCGGTGCCGGAGGAGAAGGAAAGAGCACGGATCCCGGGACAGTACGCTGTGGAGGATGAGAGAAGCAGTGTGGAACTGGTGCGGAGATTTCACGGGAATCTGGAACCGGAGTATCTGGTGACCAACCGGGGAGATCTGCTGGCGGAGAACCGGAGGCTGCGGGAAGTTCTGGAAGTTCCCTGTAAAGCGGTACTGAATCTGCCCTGGATGTATGAAAGTTATCGTCTGGCAGCTCAGAAAGACTGTGGGATCCTGCTGTCGGGACAGTACGGAAATATTACCATATCCTATGGGGATTTTCGAAGCCTGTTCCTGACACTGCTACATCAGGGAAGAATCAAAGAACTGGTGCGGGAGATCAATGTCTACAGCAGAAAATACCGCAGGAGCCGCAAGCGGATCTGGCGGGATCTTCTCACGGCGGAAGCCGGTGGGGATCATGAAGCGGTGTCCCGGTATATGTATGACAAAAGTGCCTTGCGGCAGATCGGAGAATATGAAGTAAAGCTGTCTCTGGCCACCGGAGTGGTGCCCAGAGATCCCACCAGAGATAAGCGGCTGATCGCACTGGTGCTAAGTCTCCCGGTGGAACAGTTCACCCATGCCGGGCAGGAGAGACGCCTGGTTCGGCAGTATTTACAGGGGAAGATCCCGGAAGAGATTCTGGCGGATGAATTCCACAAGGGAAGACAGGGCGTGGGAAGCGGGGAACTGCTCGCCTTGCAGTGGGAACGGATCTGTGAGGAACTGTCGGGGATTCCGGGTGAGACGATGTCCGGGGAAAACGGGCACTCAAAAGCAGACATGGTGCGTGGCTTTTATGTGGGCCTGGCACAGGAATATCGGAGAAGGTTTGAGGTATGATGGAATATTTTTACAGAATCTACGGACTGCGGGTGCAGTCGCAGATCCCCTTTTCGGAGGCAGTACCGGAGACGGCGGGAGAGGCAGAGGTAAAAATTGTATTCGGAAGGATGCCGGATTTCCTGCTGGAAGCGGGACAGAAGGGCTACGGGACCTGGACAAACGGCTTTGTATCGGCCTGGTTCCGCATCCGGGACGGAACACAGGTCTATGTGGAAGGGGGCAGTAGGATCACCGTGGAGCTTTCGGAGGAACCGCAACTGCTTGTGATCACTTCCCTGTTGCTCAGTGCCGGGATGGCACTGGTCTGTCTGCAGAGGGGGGAACCCTTTTTTCACGGAAGTGCATTGTATACCGGGGAACAGGCCATTTTACTCTGTGGGGAGAGCGGGGCCGGGAAGTCTACGGTGGCCATGGAATTGTTGCAAAGAAAGCTTGGATTTCTTGCGGATGACACAGTGAGGGTGCATCCGGGAACTATGGGGATGCTGGCGGAGCCTTCCTACCCGCAGCAGAAGCTTTGTCGTGATATGGCGCTGAAATGCGGGAAGCCGCTGGAAGAACTGATCTATATTGACGAAGAGAGGGACAAATATGCCTGGCGCAGACAGGATTGCTATCGGAAAGAGGCGGCGCTCCTCGGGAAGATTTTTTTGCTGCGAAAGGATGCTGTGGCCGGGTGGCAGGATGCGGTGCAGAATACCGGGGAAGAGGCAGTGAGTATCCAAAAGCTCACCGGGCAGAAAGCACTGGAGACTTTGAGCAGCCAGTTGTATCTGGCGGATACCTACCGGTACAGTACCGGGATTCCGTATCCTTTGATGGAACAGTTGGTCCGGATCGCAGGGCAGGCCGGAATCTATGAAGTGATCAGGCAGTCGGACAAGGATACACTCCACGAGGTCGTAACGAAAATCTTACAGTTTTGTTAGAAAGAGGGTATTTTTACAGGGAAATTATTATAATCAGAAATGTAAGAAATCATAAAAATGTAATAAGGAGGAATGGAAAATGAAAGCATGGAGTCAGCCCGAAATGGAGGAACTGAACGTAAGAGCAACGGCTTACAGCCCTAAGGGAGGTCTGATCGAGGACGGCGTTTACCAGTCCGATGACGGTAAGTATACTATCCCCACTTACGGTCCTTCTTCCGGCAATTCCGGAGAACCTACCGTAGACGTACAGTAGTTTTTGGACTGTATGAGAGGAAAATGCCAGAATGGATCAGGGAAGCTCATGGTTACATGGGCTTTTTTGGTGTATATGATGAGTCCGCCTGCTCGATTAACAGACGGAGACAGAGCGTGTAAAAGAAGGGAGAACAGAAAATGGACAAAACGGCAAAAATCCGAATGAAAGCGAAAAGGAATGTGACGGACCTGGCGGGAGAAAAGGTCATGGTGGATTTCGAACAGGGGAAATATTTCTGCATCAAAGGTGTGGGAAACGACATCTGGGATATGCTGGACGGGCAGGAAGGCGAAGAAGGCATAACGGTGGAGGCTATCTTACATAAACTGATGGAAGAATATGAAGTGATGGAAGAGGTGTGTGAAAAAGAGGTGCTGGCATTTCTGGACAAACTGGAACAGGCGGGGATCCTGGAAGAGGTGTAGACACATATGGGAAAAATAAGAGGAAGAGATTATATTTCCTGGTTGTGGCAATATACCGCTCCCTATGCGGGCAGGATTGGTCTGCTGTTATTGTTTGGGCTGTTGGAGACTTTTGCCTCGCTGGCCATGGTGCAGATCACCAAGGAGATCATTGATCATGCCACAGTGGGAAGCGGTTTCGGACGGTTGCTTACGGGTTATGTGCTGCTGTTATTGGGAATGCAGGGAATCTCGGTGTTGTCGACACTGCTTACTGCACTGGTAACGGAGCGGTTTTCCTTCGGGATCCGACGGCAGATCTATGAGAAGATCCTGCATTCTGGCTGGCGGGAAGTGACGGCCTATCATACCGGTGATCTCATGACAAGACTGACCAGCGATGCGGGAAATGTGGCGGACGGTATTGTGGGGACGATCCCTAATATCTTACAGCTGGGGATCGAGTTGGTACTGGTGTTTTGTATGTTGTTTTATTATTCCCCGCTCCTTGCGGTGTTTGCCCTGCTGGTGGCACCGGTGGCAGCCCTGTGCTCCTGGTGGCTGGGAAAACGCCTGAAACGGTTACAGGGGAAAGTGCAGGAGAGTGAGTCGGAATACCGTTCCTTTTTGCAGGAAAGTCTGGCCAACCTTCTGATCGTAAAGGCTTTTACCGGAGAGGACCGGGCGGTGGAGCGCCTGACAAAGCTGCGGGAGGAACGGTTCTACTGGGTATACCGCAAGACCGGACTGGGAACCGCCAGTTCCACGGTGATGTCACTGGCTTTTCAGGGAGGATATCTGATAGCATTTTCCTACGGGGCATGGCAGCTGTCGAGACAACAGATCACCTACGGTACTATGTCGGTATTTCTGACACTGGTGAACCGGGTACAGGCGCCGATCCTGGGACTGGCCCAGCAGATTCCCCGGATCATTGCCCTGTTGACTTCCGCCGGGAGGATCATGGAGTTACAGAGAATTCCCGGGGAGCAAAGGGCAGCCGGAGAGATCCGTGGATGGGAGATCGGAGTGGAGCTTCGAAATGTATGCTTCGGATATACCAGGGAACCGGTGCTGAAACGGGTGAATCTGAAGATCTGTCCGGGAGAATTTGTCGCCATTGTAGGAGAGTCCGGTATCGGCAAGACAACACTGATCCGCATTCTGATGGCCTTTCTGGAAACGGGAGCGGGAACGGTGGATTTCTACAATGGCAGCGGACAGAGGCAGGAGACCGGAGCTTTCGTCCGGAAATTTATTGCCTATGTCCCCCAGGGGAATACTCTGTTCAGCGGAACCGTGAGAGAAAATCTGCAGATGGGCAGAGAAGATGCTTCGGAGGAAGAATTGTGGGCGGCCCTGAAACTGGCTTCCGGAGAAAATTTTGTCCGGTCACTGCCGGAGGGGCTGGATACCGTCATCGGGGAAAGAGGGCATGGCCTGTCGGAAGGACAGGCGCAGCGGATCGCCATTGCCAGAGCCTTTTTGCGGAGAGCACCGTTTCTGATCCTGGATGAGGCCACCTCGGCGCTGGATGAAGCTACGGAGGTCGCTGTATTGCAGGGGCTCCGGGCATTAGAACCGAGACCCACCTGCCTGCTTATCACCCACAGGAAGGGTGTTTTAAAATATTGTGACAGAGAACTTTGCATCCGGGAAGGGAGTGTGACGGAAGAATGCAGTACCACTACTATTTGTACGGCATGAGGGTAACAGCGGATCTGGACTTTGTACAGCTGGATCCGGTGCGTTTACCGGAGGATGACAGGGACTTCGGACGGGAAAAGGTCCGGATCCGGGCGATGGACGAAGAGGAGGAAGCACAGTTTCGGAAAGAACACGGAGACTGCGTCTGCGGAAGCTTTTTGGGTACAGAAAAAGGCTGGTTGTGTAATCGTACGCTGGCCATGAGTGTGGAGCGGGGACAGGTGATCCGGTATCACATCCGGAAGGGAGGAGATCCCGGAGCGGTACGAACCTATCTGCTGGGCTTTGGGATAGCAATGCTCAGCCTTCAGCAGGGAAAACTTCCCATCCATTGCAGTGCGCTGGCAACTCCGGAAGGTGGTGCGATCCTGATCGCCGGAGAGAGTGGCGCGGGTAAGTCTACACTGACGGCAGAACTGCTGAAACGGGGGTATCGTTTTCTGGCAGACGATATGGCAGTGGTGGACATTTCCGGAAAAGAAGGGGTGTGGGTGTATCCGGCTTTTCCTTATATGAAGCTGTGCAGGGATGTGGTGCTGAGGCAGGGATATCCCCCGGAAGAACTTTTGTATATTGATGAAAAAAAGGACAAATTTCTGGTGCCCTGTACCGGGGTATTTCAAAGGGAAAAGGCCAGACTGGAACGATTTGTTTTTCTGGGAATCCGATGGAAAAAAGAGGCGGAAGATAAGTCCGGGAAGATAAAAGCAGAAAAAATCACAGGCCCCGACAGCATGATCGTGTATAAAGACAATCTGTTCTTAAGACATCTGTGGAAGAAACAGGATCCGGGAATGGAAATCTGGCAGAACTGCCTGAAAATAGCGGAGCAGATACCGGTCTTTTGGATAAGGAGACCGGCAGCAGGTGATTCCACTGCCGAGGTGGCAGCGGAAGTACACGCACTGCGAAACGTCGTGTCAGCTTAAGAACTCTTCCGGTTCCTCAGAAGGCTGCGGGGGCTGACAGTCGCCGCCACCGGGATGGTGTCCGGGATGATGTCCTCCTCCGCCGGGATATCCGGGGTACCAGGGAAACCATCCACAGGCGGTCTCGGATACCTTCAGTTCCATCAGTTCAGGTTGTGTCCAATGCTTCATAAGAATTCTCCTTTCCGTCTGCCTTATGCAGAGATGTACACGGGGAAAGTCCCTGTGTGACTACAGCATAGGGAACACAGGGGCGGAAGTAAAGAAATGTATCATGATTGTAAGAATTTTGCAGGAAGTGTCACAGAAAAGATACTGCCTGCACCGGGGGCATTTTCGCAGGACACGGTTCCGCCGTGACGTTCTGTGATCGTCTTTACAATGGCCAGTCCCAGACCACTGCCAGTGGCAGAACCGGGAGTTCTGGCGGAGGAGACGGTGTAGGTGCGGTTAAAGATCCGCTCGAGGTCCTCCGGCGGAATGCCGGGCCCCTCATCGGTCACGGAGATCCGGAGAGAAGTAAGGTCAGCGGAAGGCGCGGCAGACAGAGTGATTTTCGTTCCGGCGGGAGCATATTTTGCGGCATTGCCGAGCAGATTGTCCAGAATCCGTATCAGTTTTCCGGGATCTGCAAAAAGGGTGGCATGGAGATCCTGTGATACAGATAAACAGAGAAGATGACCGGCATAGTGGCTGTCCGGAAGTGCGGTATAGAAATATTCTTCCAGAAAGGCCGGGGCATCCAGTTCCTGAAAGGAAAAGGCGTGGGAAGGATCCTCCAGAGTGAACAACTCGTACATATCCCGGATCAGATGTTCCAGTGTCCCAGTCCGGTGATCGATCAGGGTGAGGGCACCTTCGATATCCTGTGCAGACAGAGACTGTCCGGAAGTAAGATAATCCACGGCACTGCGGATGGCAGTGAGGGGAGCCCGCAGATCATGGGAGAGATTGACCAGCATTTCCGTACGTTCCTGTTGCAGGTGCTGCAGGGAGCGATTGCTGGCATTTAACTGCGCGGTGATTTCCAGCAGCCTGCGGGACAGTTCTTCCACGGTCTCCTGTTCGAGAGAGGGAGAACGGAAAACGGGGCGGGAATTTTGTGCCATGGTCAGATACCTCCTTTCAGAAAACGATACCCTTTGGACCAGACGGTCTCGATGCGGTTCTCCAATTCGTAATTGCCTTCGAAACGTTTGCGGAGACGGCTGACATTGACCATAACGCTGCGTCTGTCACTTTCCCGGTAGACACCGAAGAGAGCCGTTCCCAGTTCCTCGAAGGTGATGTCCCGATCCGGGTGTTCTGCCAGATACAGCAGGACTTCATATTCCCGGTTGGCGAGACACAGATCCTGTTCCCGGTAGAAGGCCTTGTGGGCTACCCTGTCGATGGAAAGATTTCCGATCGTCAGTACCAGATCGGAAGAAGCCTGCGCCAGTTGTCTGCGCCTGCGGATCAGGAGGTCCACCCGGGCTTTCAGCTCCCGGAGACTGTAGGGTTTGACCAGATAATCGTCCCCGCCGCAGGTAAGTCCCCGGATCACATCTTCCTCGGAACTTCTGGCAGTGAGAAACAGGATCGGCACAGAGGAAAAAGAGCGGATGTAACGGCACACCCGGTAACCGTCGGCTTCGGGCAGCATAACATCCAGTAAGATACAATCCGGAAGATTCTTTCGAATGGATAAGACGCCTTCCCGGGGGGAGATGGCAGTATACACGGTGAATCCCGCACCGGTGAGATATTTCTGATTGATCGCCAGCACTTCGGCATCATCATCGATCAGTACAAGCTTGAACATAGTATTATCTTGCCTCCTTTGCTGGTGCTATTTTAGCATGGGGGAAAAACGATTGTCACCAAAGGAAGGTCGACAGAGAGAGACAAAGGACAGCGGAAAACGACAGACCGGATGAAAAAGTGACACGAGAAGGGGGAGAAAAATGAATCGGTCAAATACGAGTGCAAATAAGGATATCGGACACATAGTAAAGGATATGCTGCGGCTTCTGGTGGCTTATGGAGTGGCTGTGTTATTTATGGGAAGAGCATGGAGCCTTCGGACACTTGGGGGTATGACAGGGCTGGCAGCGATATTCGTGCTGCTTTATGTATTGGGAAAGGAAGAGCAATATCTGTATAATGTGACCCTGTTCGGTTATCCGGACAGGATACAGCGGCGCAGAACAGGATCGTTTCTGGTGGCAACAGCGGCAACCGTGGTCCTGCTGCCATATATTACAGAGGATCAGAGGGGATATTTTCTGTTTCTGATCCTGGCGTACAGTCTGGAAAGCGTACCGTTGCTGCGACACGGCAGATGCTGCAGAGACATGGAAAGAAATCGCGGGGAAGTGCCGCGTACCGCATTTGTGGGAAGAAGGGCGCAGTACAACAAGTTTCGGTATTTTTTGAAGAAGACCAGCATCCCCATGGAGCTTGTGGGGTATATTGCGGCATCGGCACAGGAACTGGCACAGATTTCAGAAGGAGATGCAGGAGAATATCTGGGAAGTCTGGAAGATCTGGAAATGCTGATCCGCCGGTACCATCTGGATCAGATCTATATTCTGCAAAAGCGCGAGGAACAGCTTTTTTCCATGCAGAAATATGTGGATCTGTGCATTGATATGGGGGTGACGGTACGGATGGTGGTGGATTTCTATAAGAGGCGCAGAGCCGACAGTTATGTAAGCTGTGTGGGAACCTATCCGGTCATCACCTACCATACGGTGACGTTGAATACTGGAGAACAGGTGATAAAACGGATCATGGATGTGGCAGGAGGCCTGGCAGGGATCGTTTTGTTTTCTCCGGTGATGTTATTGGCGGCGCTGGCCATTAAGCTGGATTCCCCCGGTCCTGTGATCTTCCGGCAGACCCGGGTCGGGAAAAACGGCAGGACATTTCAGATCTATAAATTCCGCAGCATGTATGTGGATGCGGAAGAGAGAAAGTCAGAGCTGCTGTCGCAAAATGAGATCGCGGGGGGCGTAATGTTCAAGATCCGGGAGGATCCCCGGATCACCCGGGTGGGCAGGATCCTGCGGAATTTAAGCATTGATGAGCTGCCACAGTTTTTTAATGTGTTGGGAGGTTCCATGAGTCTGGTGGGAACGAGACCGCCGACCCCGGACGAGGTGGAGAAATACGGCACAAGGCAGTGGCGGCGGATCAGTATCAAGCCGGGCTTGACGGGCATGTGGCAGGTGAACGGCAGGAGTCTGGTGACGGATTTCGAAAAGATCGTGGAGCTGGATGTGGAATATATTGATAACTGGTCACTGATGGAGGATATCCGGATTTTGTGCAAGACGGTGACAGTGTTGTTAAAGCATGCGGATGCGTATTAGAAAGAGAGGCAGAAGAGGTGGAATGAAGATGCATGGAACCCGGGTGAACTGGGTAGGAATGACCGGTGCCGTGGTATTGTTTGGATATGGATGGTGGAGAGAACCGTTGGCGGCGGTGCTGGGAGGGATGATCCTGCTTGCGGATCTGCTGGCCATGGAGGTGAGTGTAAGGAAAAGGGATGGGAAAAATGCTAAGAATACAATGTTTTGAAAAAAATGTAAAAAAAAAGAAAAATATTTCTGTTTTTCTGAACCTTTTTTCTGAGACGGAGAGTCTTAATAGATAAGACAGAATAAAAGGGGCGTTTTAACAGGCATCTCTGGAAGAAAGGAGCAAAAGGGGACATGGAAGAACGAAGACGGATCGACCGTGTGGGCTACCAGGCAAAGAGTGTTATCGTGGTATGTGATACCGGGGAAAGCATTTTTGTGGAGACCCGGAATGTCAGTCCGCTGGGCATAGCCTTTACGATGCCGGCAGGATCTCCTGACCTTAAGGGGAAAGACATCATAATCGTAGCGGATACGATGATCATGTATGCAGATGTCACCAGACAGGAGGAGCAAGAAGACGGAAATTTTAAAGTAGCTATTTCGGCAAAGAAGTTCACGCCGGAGGTGCTGCAGTATTTATTTGAACATATTGTTGAAAAATAGAATGGAGAGGAAAAATCATATGAGAAAAAACAGTAAGAACGAAAAAGTGATTCGTGCTATGGCGATCGGCATTTCCGCAATGCTGATGGCATCTTCACCGTTGACTGCACTGGCAGCAGAAGGAGAGGGGAATTCTTCCGAAGGAAACGAGGATAAGAACATTACAGTGACACCGGAAGCCGGTGTATGCGATCAGGCGGAAGCAGTCGCAAAAGATGCTGACAAGGCTGTAGAGGGCGCCGAAAAGAGTGCCGCTGATGTGAAGGCGGAAGTGGTTGACAAGGTGGCAGCCGGAGATGTGAAGGATGCCGAGGGAAAGGATCTGTCTCAGGACATTCTGGATGCCAATGCCAAAGTAGAGGATAAGACTGTTAAAGACGGTTCATCCCTGAAGGACGCAGAGTCTGCCGTAGAGAATGCAGATACTACGCTGGGGGTTGCGGAAGCCAATGACAAGCTGTCCGACGCAGAACTGAATAAGACAGCTGATGCTGCGGCAAATGCAGGACAGACTGCGGCAGAAGCAAAGGATGCCATGCAGGCTTCCCAGGATAAGGTAAATGGACAGATCGAGAATATCAAGGATGCTGCTTCTATCACCGATGCCAATGCTGCCTATGAAGAAGTAAAGACTACCGTGGATCAGGCACAGGCAGATTTTGACGCAAAGCTCGGGGAGTACAATACCGCCAAGGCAGCTTATGAAGAAGCCGCAAAGAAACTGGCGGATTATGAAAAGGCATATGAGGATGCGGTAAACAGTGCAGATGCCAATGCAGATGCCGCAGCTACTGAGTTGAAAGCAGCGCAGGAAAATGCAGAAGCACTGGCAAAGGCTCTGGAAGCTGCCAAGAGCGCAGTGGATACCTCCGCAGCAGGTGCCATGGATATTGCAGATAAGGAAGCTCTGACACAGGGAGATCAGGGACTTAACTGGAAAAATGAGGATCAGCTTTTCATCTCCATTATGCAGAACTACTATCTGCCCGAGGTACAGAAGATCACTGCCGATGATATTAAGGTTGTCCGCAGACAGGGTGAAGACAATAATACCAAGAATTATTTTGAAGTAACCTATACCGATGAGAATGGTAATAAGCAGACAAAGTTTTACAACTATGTGATGGATGACAAACAGACTTCCAAGGACAATATCGTGATCTTTGAGAAGCGAATTGAGGAAGTAAACTGGAAGACGGCGCAGGAGACCAATCCGGATCAGTATGTGAAGGAAAATGGGGATACTATCACTGTTTCCGAAGTGGAAAAAGGTCTGAAAGACGGAACCATTATTGCAGTAGATGGAAAGAAAGTGATCAAGAACGACGGAACCGAGAGTATCATTATTTCTGACAATAACCAGAAGACCGAAAACGGCGAGGTTGATACTGATGTAAATGAGGCTACCGAGAAGGAATCCTGGAAACTGGATGAGAACGGCAACCTGATCAAGACCGTGACCGCTGATGTGACCACCATCACCTATACCGATGCAAAATTCACTTCTACCGAACAGTATCAGACAGAGGCAGAGAGAGATGCTGCAGCTGCTGCAAAGGAAAAGGATTTGAAGGACGCTGCCGGCAAGGATGTAACCGTTACAGGAACAGAAAAAACGGATTATACTTATACCGGTAACGGAACCTACATTCCTACCTTTACGAAGACTGTGAATGTGAATAAAACTGTTCGTTCTTGGGACAGCGCGAGTGAAGTTCAAAACGATGTTAAGGATGACAAAATAAACGATATTAAAGATCAGATTAAAAAAGAAACGGATTGTGATGAATTATATTTAATAAGTGAAAGCAGTACGTTAACGACCAATAAGACCGAGGATAACGTATTACTTAAAGATAAATATGAGGTATCTGGTACCGTATCCGCAACCTACGCAAAGGTTACCAAGAAAACTGTCGATCAGAGTACCTTCGGTTCTCTTTGGAATGACATCAAGGCTCTGTTTGGTAAGGGAGAAGCTACCAACAAGAAACTGGAAGATGCAGCCAGAAAGGCAGTCGAGGCAGACGGTGGTATTTTTGTAAGTGCCAACTGGGATGACTGGAAGTTCGGTAAGGCTACCATCCGCTATGTAGCAGGTGTCAGTGTCAAGACCGATGAGAAGACCACCGCAGCGGATGCACAGAATGCGGTACAGGATGCAGCACTGGCACAGGCAAAAGCAAGTGGCGCAACCGGTGTGTACAATGTGAAGACTACAGATACCGATACCATTGCTCATACCAGCTATTCCTATGAGATTGATTATCTGGAGAAAACCGGAGAGACCACAACCAATACTGCTGTCAGAACTGAGACTTATGCAAATGCAGAAGTGCTGACCGGCCAGATTATCCAGAACCTGAATTACATTCAGGGCAACATCAAACTGACCCAGAAGGATACTGAATATCGTAAGTTCGTAGATGATGCCAAGGCTCTGACCCAAAAGTATCAGAAGCTGTTACAGGATGCACAGGACGCACAGGGTAAGGTGGAAGATGCACAGGGCAAGGTGGCTGAGCTGAAGGAAGCGATCGAAGCTCTGAAGAGTAACAGAACCAGTAACCTTGGAGCTCTGAAGGAACTGGAAGGAAAGCTGGCCGTGGCTGAACAGAACAAAAAGGATGCAGAAGATACTCTGAAGGAGATTCTGGGCAGCCTGGATGAGGCAGGCGGAGAGCTGGATAAGGTGATCGAGCGTCTGACTCCTGCACCTACACCCGGAACACCTGCAGGTGGAGAAGGTGAGACCGGAGGTGCCGGTGATACAGAGGAAGGAGGCGCCGGAGAGGCAGCAACAGTTGTTACACCTGTTGCACTGGCAGCAGCACCCGCAGCACAGGCAACCGTAGTTGCACAGAACCAGGCAGCAGCACCCGTTGTACAGATCGCTGACGAAGCAGCACCTCTTGCAGAAGCAGCTCCTGCAAATACACAGGAAACCGTTCAGGCAGGTTCCGATAAGGAAGAGACCAAGGAAGCCGTAAATATCGAAGAAGAGGCTGTTCCCCTGGCAGATGTAGCTGTGGAAAGCGAACATGCAAAGATGTCCTGGTGGTGGTGGCTGATCATTCTGATCCTCGGTGCAACCGGATATGAAATGTACAAGAAGCACAATGAGAAGAAGCTGAAGGCTCAGGCAGAAAATGCAGGAGATATCGAAGAATAAAAGATAACAAAAACGACATCCATCGGGATTCTCCCGGTGGATGTCGTTTTTTAGACCTTGGAAAGCGGATTACTCGAAGAGCTCTTCGACTTTTTCCAGATCACCGTCTCCGGTCAGCAGAAGAGTCACTGTGGTCTGGGCACTGCTGATATCGGTTGTCCCCTCAACGCATAATTCACCGTCAGTATTGTAGAGAGCCCATTGGAACTCATTGACAGAGGAGGGCCAGTCTGCTTCCATAGAGATCGATTCCTGATCCGACAGGGAATCCATATTTACCTGTTCCCCGGTCACGGGATCAATGACCGCTACCATACCGATTTCGATGCCGCACATATTGACTACTGACAGAGTGAGTGCCCTGGTATCCTCCGAAGTGGATTCTATGGCAGACGAATCGGAATCCGGGGAAACATCGGCAGGCTGGGCGGCAACAGTCTCAGACGGGGAGGTGGAAGCAGTCGTGGCGGAGGATGTATCCTCTCCGTCAGAATTCTGACTGCATCCTCCGAATAACAGACAACAGGACAATATACTTACAGCAAAAATATGTCGTATGAAACTTTTTTTCATAATAATCTCCATTCTGCAGACGATTCCTTCCGTCGGAGAAATCGCGAATCAAATTTCAAATTTGATTCTGCGATAAGGGCTGCTTTGTGACGCCTGCAGCACAAATAGCCGTGTGAAAATCTATATCACCATTATATCGGATTTCCCATAAAAAGTAAATTTATGCGATAAAAATTTCCGGAAGCAGACCGGTAGGAATTCCTGAAAAAAATATCGAAAAATGTGAGCCGTTTTTCATGGATAAGTAGTCTTTATAGATAGAGACTAAGAAATAACGGAGGCGGTCGAGATGAGCGGCATGTTATATTCCATACCTGTGATTTTGACAGGTTATCGAATCGTACAAATTGAAGATGAAGCGACACCGCTTGCACAGGCAGCAAAGAGTGGATATTACGGTGACACAGTAGCCGGAATGCTGGGCATTGGTGTTTTATTACTCTTGGTGATTTATTTTATATTATGCAGAAAATACCAGAAAAGAATCATAGAATTGCAGGAAAATGCACATCCCGGCTGGAACTGGTGGAAACTTAGAAAGCAGGTAACCGAACTGGAGGATAAAAAGGCAGAAGGAATTGTCGAGGATATCCGGCGGGCAGCGCAAAGCTATATGACTGTTTAAATTTAATCAGAAAGATCCGGGGATCATCCCCGGATTTTTTACACCAGATTTATAAAAGTGAAGTATTTCGTTGCTGATGTCTGCCGGGAATGTTATAATCATGTATGTGGCCGGTTCAGAGACCTGCGCCACAAGCATAGGAAAGAAAAGGAAGGCAATCTATGAAAGTCTTGGTAACAGGCGTAAAAGGCCAGTTGGGATATGATGTGGTAAATGAGTTGACAAAGCGCGGAATTGAGGCTGTCGGCGTGGATATTCAGGAGATGGATATCACAGATGCGGCCAGCGTGGAAAAGGTGATCGGAGAGGCGGCACCGGACGCTGTGGTACACTGTGCAGCCTATACCGCAGTGGATGCAGCGGAGGATAACGTGGAAATCTGCCGTAAGGTCAATGCGGACGGCACACAGAACATTGCGAATGTCTGCAAGAAGCTGGACTGCAAGATGGTCTATATCAGTACCGATTATGTGTTTGACGGCGAGGGCACCAGACCCTGGGAGCCAGAGGACGAGCGTCATCCGCTGAATGTATACGGACAGACCAAATACGAAGGAGAACTGGCAGTACAGAATACACTGGAGAAATATTTTATCGTAAGAATCTCCTGGGTATTCGGAGTCAACGGCAAGAACTTCATCAAGACCATGCTGAATCTGGGCAAGACCCATGATCATCTCACAGTGGTGAATGACCAGTTCGGATCTCCTACCTATACTTATGATCTGGCAAGACTTCTGGTGGATATGGTCCTGACGGATAAATACGGTATCTATCATGCTACCAACGAAGGTATCTGTAACTGGTATGAATTTGCCTGCGAGATATTCCGCCAGGCGGGTATGAAAGTGGATGTGGCTCCTGTACCGGCTTCCGAGTATCCGACGAAAGCCAAGCGACCGGAGAACAGCCGCATGAGCAAAGCCAAGCTGACAGAGAACGGATTCGTAAGGCTTCCTTCCTGGCAGGATGCGTTAGAGAGATATCTGAAAGAAATCCTGTAAACAGACTTTGTGTAAGCAGGAAAATAACGGGAAATACTTCAGGGAGCGGTATCGGAAACGGTACGGCTCCCATTTTGGCGAATGTACATCATCGAGCTTTTAAGCGAGATGGTGTACAAAGTATACAA
>ENA-OURQ01002044-OURQ01002044.1-human-gut-metagenome-genome-assembly--contig:-NODE-2044-length-15825-cov-3.928535_pt1 | contig 15825 bp, 15 predicted proteins | sample MGYA00242105_ERZ508999 | MGnify/ENA primary metagenome ERZ508999 (study PRJEB26280, sample SAMEA2338771) | human gut metagenome | biome: human gut; feature: human-associated habitat; material: faeces...
AATGTATTTTTGAGGAGAGGAGATAGTATATGAAAAAACTGAAAGACAATGAAATTTCATTGCTGATGGACTTTACCGGGGTTCCAGCGGGAATACTGTTGCAAGTATTGTTTACATTTTTTTCAAACGGAGATATTTCTACGGAGACAGTTGTGTTTTGTCTTTGGTTTCCAACGATGTGGCAGATGGCAGCGTGCTTTTTTGCAATACGATATATCCGGAAAAATCCAAATGACCGGAGAGGCGGAGTGATATATCTGGGTATATCATTAATAAGTTATATAGGATGTACGCTTTGGGGGCATTTTTTGACTATAATAGCACTTCATCCATGGGGGGTAAAGTAAATGAAGAAAAGTGGATTTTGGTATATATTTTCATATGGGCTATCCATGTTATATCCTCTTATGTTGACAGTTGTTGGAGAAATACCGTATTTGAGCATGAGAGAATGGATTGTCTGGCTGGCTTTATGGCAGGTGATGGCTGTTGTTTTAAGCGTTGTTGCATTGTTGAAATATAAGAAAAAAGAGGACCGCATGCTTTCTGTTATGAGTTTAATTTTTGCCGTGGTAGAAGGTGCATTTATGAGCTTTGTGGTTATTCTTTGAGCTACATATATTCTTTCAGCGAAAGGGTTACGCGTAGAAGAAATTTGCCACATAATGAGGGAGGACAAAAAATATGAAGAAAAATAGGAAAAGAATAATCCTGGAAATGTATTTTTGTGAGGAGGAGATAGTATATGAAAAAACTGAAAGACAATGAGATTTCATTGCTAATGGATTTTACCGGGATTCCAGTGTCAATACCGTTGCAGGCATTGTTTACATTTTTTTCAAGCGGAGATATTTCTACGGAGGCAGTTGTGTTTTGCAATTGGTTCCCAGTGATGTGGCAGATGGCAGCGTGCTTTTTTGCAATACGGTATATCCGGAAAAATCCAAATGACCGGAGAGACGGTGTGATATACCTGGGTATATCATTAATAAGTTATATAGGATGTGCCCTTTGGGGACTTTTGACGACTGAAATGACACTTCATCCATGGGGATTAAAATAACAGGAACACATGTTTCGTGCTTTGAGCTCGATTTTTACCGTGGTAGAAACTGTACTTGCTTTAGTTGTGGCATTGTTTGAATGAGTGTGATGAACTTAAAAATGCACTTTCATGAGGAAGAGGAGTAAAAAAGAAATGCAAAATAAATCAAAAAAGACAGATATGAATGATTTTGAACAGTCAATAGTGTTATCGATTACATGTATTCCCATGACACAGATTTTTATGCTGCTTGCAGGTAGTATGCCAACGGGCTTGGCGCTGTTCCTCCTTTGGTGCCCGGTAATATGGCAGATATCGGCAGTCTTTTTTGCAATAAGGTTCTTCAAAAACAATCCGCGCAAAAAAATGAAAGCTTGGAGTGGCTTGATTTTGTCAGTAGTATTTCTGATTTTTGTTGGATTTTTTGCACTTGCCATTACGGGCTTGACGACATGGGATACGTCGCATTTTGGATGATGCCAAAAGGCAACGAAAAAAGGGAAACCCAGCAAAATCCGTTGCTTTTATCGCCGGTAAGAAGCAAAAAAGGCAACGAAAATCGAGGAAATCCCCGAAATCCGATGCCTTTCTCGGCTTGTGAAGCGGGAAAAGGCAACGAAAAAAGGGAAACCCAGAAAAATCCGTTGCTTTTATCGCCGGCAAGAAGCGAAAAAGGCAACGAAAAACAGAGAAATCCCCGAAATCCGTTGCCTTTAAAGCAAGTATGGTTGCCAAAAGGCAACCAAAAAAGGGAAACCCAGCAAAATCCGTTGCCTTTAAAGTAAGTATGGTTGCCAAAAGGCAACGAAAAAAGGGAAATCCCCATAATTCGTTGCCCTATTCTATATTCTCTCAGCAATTACTGCTGCCCATATTTTTTCAAAATCTTCTGAATTCTTTCGGATGGATCCAACAAGTTTGCGATGGAGGAATCGTGGTTCAAAGTGTTGATGAGAAGAGCGATGTACTTGCTCATGTCAACATTGATGTAGTATTCTTTGGAAAGAAGTTCTTCCGGCTGGTAGACAAGGTTTGTTGTCATTACGCGGTAGATGAGACCACTTTCAAAGGCTTTGTCAAATTTCTCCAATCCATTTGTGAAAAGACCAAATGTGGCAGCGACAAAGATACGGTTTGCTTTGCGGCGCTTCAATTCGGTAGCGACATCGATCATACTCTCTCCGGAAGAAATCATATCGTCGATGATAACTACGTCTTTTCCTTCTACGTCAGCGCCGAGAAATTCGTGAGCGACGATCGGATTGCGGCCTTCGACGATCTTTGTGTAATCGCGGCGTTTGTAGAACATACCCATGTCGACTCCGGCAACACCGGCAAAGTAGATAGCACGACCGGTAGCACCCTCATCCGGGCTGATGATCATCAGATTCTTTGGATTCATCTGGATATCCGGAACATTTTTCAGCATTGCCTTGATAAACTGGTAGGTTGGCTGAATGGTTTCGAATGTATTCAAAGGAATCGCGTTCTGGACACGAGGATCGTGGGCGTCAAAAGTAATGATGCTTTCTACGCCCATATTGGTCAATTCCTGAAGTGCCAGTGCGCAGTCAAGAGATTCTCTGGTGCTGCGTTTATGCTGGCGCCCTTCGTATAAAAATGGCATAATGACAGTGATTCGTCTTGCTTTTCCGCTGACTGCAGCGATGATACGCTTCAAATCCTGATAATGATCGTCTGGGGACATGTGATTGACTTGTCCACAAACCTTGTAAGTAAGGCTGTGATTACATACATCCAATAAAATGTACAAATCTTTACCGCGAACGGATTCGTTTAAGAGACCTTTGGATTCACCGGAACCAAATCGAGGGCAAACGGCGTCGATCAGATAAGAATCTTTCTTATAACTTGTGAAATGAATGGATTCTTCATCGTTGCGGCTTTCATTTCGCCAGGATGATACATAGTTGTCCACTTTTTCTCCGATGGCACGGCTGCTTTCCAGGGCGATGATACCCAGATCTCCATAAGGGATAATGTCTGCAAAATTGTCTTGACTCATTACTGTCTCCTCCAAAAATAATTGTGATTGGTTTGTATATATCTTGAGCCGGCAGATTAGTTCTGTCTGGCTTCAATAACTTTTTTGAGGCGAATATCTTCGCCGGTAACTTTAAGAAGCGTATAGCCGCTTGTAAGGCGTGAGAAGATGCGCTCGCTGTATTGTTCCCTGAGATCATCAAAAGACAGATTGGTTGAGATGATCGTCGATTTCTTATGAACAAGCCGGCTGTCAATCACCTGGTATAACTGTGAGGTGGTAAAACTGTTCGTCAACTCTGTTCCCAGATCGTCTAAAATCAGAAGATCGCAGTTCATAATATAAGAAACCGTAGTGCTTTTTTCCAATGAACTTAACTCGCGGTCAAACTTGTTCTTTTCTAAAATATCAAAAAGACCGATAGAAGTCAAGTATACAACCGTATAAGATTGCGATAAAAGTTCTTTTGCGATGCAGTGAGTGAGGAACGTTTTTCCGACTCCGGTGTTGCCGTAGAGCAGGAGATTTTGCTCGCAATCCCCGAAATTATCGCAAAAAGCATGTGCTGTCATAAGAATACGGCGGATGTTATCGCGCGGGGTAAGCCCCGTACTTTCTTCAATATAATCATCCGGATAATAAGTAATATCAAAATGAGAAAAATTTTCAATATCCAAAACTTCTTTTAAATTTGACTGCTCGTAAAGATATTCCACGATTCGTTTTTGAAAACAGTGGCACTTTTTGTCCCCTACATAGCCGGTGTCGTGGCAGTCCGGGCAGGTATAGATCGGATCCAGATAATCTTCCGGATACCCATGCTGAAGCAGCAGTTCCTTTTTTTGCTTGGAAATCTGTTCGGTTTTTTCAGTAAGGTCCGCCATACTTTCGTGAGAACCCTCTAACGCGGCGCGTGCTGCAAGCACAGACATATCGCGCATTTCCTCTTCCAATCGGCGGTATGCCGGGATCTTTTCGCGGATCTCTTTCTGGCGCATCAGATGAATGCGGTTGTTTTTTAATTGCGTTTTATCGTAATCGGAATATAAAAAACTGAACTGCTCATTTAATAACTGCATAATTTCCTCTTTTCTTTACGGCTGCAAAAGCTGCTTCTCTAAATTATCATAATCAGACTGGCTGTAAGCCCTTTGCGGAAAATTCTGAAACTGGTTCTTTCGTCCGGTATCCTTTTTCTTTCCCTCAGCCTGTTTCTTTCGATGGAAGGATTTGTCACATTCTTTGATGTCGTCAAGCGTCTTTACACCCTTTTTATGCCAGTCTGCAAGGATGCTTGCGGTATAATTCAAGTTCGTGTCGCCGGACTGCAGTACGGTGCGGTTACAGGCTTCTGCGAGGATGTCATCGGTAAAATGAAATTCTGCAAAACGGTCAATGATCGCACGTTCTGCCGGTGCAAGAGGCCGTTTGATGCCGAGTGCCGTGGCGACAACCTTGTAAGTGCCGTGAAACTGGTGGGTTTCCTCCATCGCCTCTTCCGGAGTGCGGATTCCCTTTTTCGCCCAGTCCAAAGCAATCGCTTCAATGTATCGTGAACTGCGCTTGTCCCTTGCCAGTGCAGTTTCATATAAAGTAAGGATCAATTCGCGGGAAAAGCCAAGATCCGACATCAGATACAGGATCAGCTGCATGTGGGCATCGGACATCGTCGTTCCCAAAAGGGATTCCACGGAATTGAGGCAGGAGTTGATCTCAAGATCCTTCTTCAGCGCTTCTGCCATAAGCGGTGTGTAATTCTGCCGTGGAGGAAGTTCGCGGGTCACTGCAGGAGTGGATGCAGAGCGGGCCGGTGAAGGCACGGATGCAGCCGGTTCGGCAGCAGGCACAATTCCTGCGGGTTCAGACGGCGTATTTTCGGACGCAGTCTGTTCTGTCGATGCGGAAAACTCCGATAATGCGGCGCCGGAAACGTGTGGCATAGAAACCGGACCGAGAAATGGTTCCGAAACCGAAGGGGAGGACTCCAAAGGGGAGGACTCCAATGGGAGAAGGCACAGATGTGTGATCTCGCCATCCTTTTCCTCAATCTCCAAAAGTCCCTGTTTTTTCCAGTAGCGCAGTGCGCGAAGAATGTCTGCCTCTGTATTGGAAAGCATATCTGCCATCATTTCAATCGTCAAAACCGGGGTGACCGTTCCCATCTGTCGCAGAAGATACAGATACACCTTTACAAAACTTCCGTTCGCCTCCGGCATATAGGTATCGATAAACGCATTGGGTATGTATGTATATTGTTGTGAAAATTGCGTTGTCAATGAAAAACTCATATTGGTCTGCGGCCCCCTTCTTTGATGTGCGTGCCCCATGTCCAAAAACACATTTTTAAGATGGGACACTTTGAATTATAAGATAAAAATTCAAATCTGTAAATAGGCAAAAAAATATACCATTTTAGTAGAAAAGAGCCTGTGGACAATGTGGATAATGTGGATAACTCTGTGAAGAACTTTTTCGAATTTCCTAAAAAAAAATGTTCATGCACCAAATTTCGGTGGTTCAGGAAAAATAACTGGTAAAAAAAGTTGTTCACAAAAATACAAAGTCAAAAAAATATCCACAGCCATTGTTTTCTACAGAATGTTGATAAGGCTGTGGATAATGTGGATAAGTTAGCACTTGACAAGGTCTTCCCCAACTTCTACAATGTTTCCGGCTCCCATAGTTATTAACAAGTCGTCGTGCATTAAATTTTTTTTCAAAAAGTTTTTGATACTCTCAAAATCTCCCAGATACGTAACATCGGTTCCGAGTTTTTCCAGCCTGTCGGCGATGTCTTTGGAAGAGATGTCCCCGGGATCTTTTTCGCGTGCCGCATAGATGTCTGCGAGTACGACATGATCTGCCATGGAAAGGGCGTCGGCGAAATCATCCAAAAAGTTTTTCGTACGCGAATACGTATGTGGCTGGAATGCGACATAAAGCGAACGGTGCGGATAATTTTTCGCAGAAGCCAGTGTAGCACGGATCTCCGTCGGATGATGGGCGTAATCATCAATCACGGTCGCTCCCCGGAACGTTCCTTTATACTCGAAACGGCGCTCGGTTCCTTTGTATTTGGCAAGGCCGGCTTGAATCGTCTCTGGCGGAATCTCAAAGAGAGAAGCCAGTGCGAGGGAAGCCAGTGTATTGGAGATATTGTGTTTTCCGACAATGTTCAACTTGTAATGCGCTCCCGGCACCCCGGATTTTACCACCGTAAATTCCCCGCAGCCAAGTTCATCATAAGAAATGTCTGCCGCGGTAAAGTCAGCAGAAGCATCGTCGACGGAATACGTCAGCACGCGGCAGGCAAGGCCGTCCGTGATTTCTTTGTAATTGTCAATGTCCGCATTAATGATCAATGTTCCGTTTGCCGGAAGAAGTTCCGCAAAACGGCGGAAACTGTGTCTTACGTCGGCAAGATCGCGGAAGAAGTCAAGGTGTTCTGCTTCTATATTTAAGATAATTCCGATCGTAGGGAAAAACTTCAAAAAGCTGTTCGTGTATTCGCAGGCTTCAGTGATGAACGTATCGGATTTTCCGACACGGATATTTCCACCGATCGCCGGAAGGATGCCGCCGACCGAGATCGTCGGATCCAGACCTGCTTCCATAAGGATGTGTGACGTGATGGAAGTAGTCGACGTTTTTCCATGAGTTCCGGATACCGCGATGGCTGTCGAATAATTTTTCATGACCTGGCCGACCATGGAAGCACGCTCCATCATCGGAAGACCGAGTTCTTTTGCGCGGACAAATTCCGGATTGTCTTCGGAAATCGCTGCCGTGTAAACGACAAAGTCGATGTTCGGAGTTATATTTTTGGCTGCTTGTTCATATATTACTTCTATCCCAAGAGTTTCCAGGTGCTTTGTGATTTTGGATGCGGTCCGGTCGGAACCGGTGATCGTAAATCCCATCGTGTGTAAAAGCTCCGCGAACCCGCTCATGCTGATACCGCCGATGCCGATAAAATGAGCTTTTCCCGGGTGACTAAAATCGATTTTATACATATTGATAACCATCCTTTTTTAAGTATATAATATGTAACTATATCAGAATCAATGTGTGGGCGGGGTGTCCTGAATAGTTACTATAATATATTTATTGTAAAACGAAGAGGTGAAAAAAACAAGAAGAAAACGGCAGGATTGGCAAATTGTGCATTTTCCACAAAAAAAATAAATTTTACAAAAAATATTTGTGAAAAGTATTCACATTTTACTTTGTATATGTTATAATGTGTTTATGTTTCACGAGACCTGTTAAAATATCACGATTTGACAGGCATAATTACAACAGGGGGTGATCTGATGATCAAGAAAGAAATGATAGCTATGTTGCTGGCAGGAGGACAGGGCTCACGACTTGGAGTGCTTACGGCAAATGTAGCAAAACCTGCTGTTGCTTTTGGGGGAAAGTATCGTATCATTGATTTTCCGTTGAGTAACTGTATTAACTCCGGAGTAGATACTGTTGGGGTGCTTACACAATATCAGCCGCTGAAGCTGAATACGCATATCGGAATTGGTATTCCGTGGGACCTTGACAGAAATGTCGGAGGAATATCGATTTTACCACCGTATGAAAAAAGTACAAGTAGTGAATGGTATACAGGTACAGCCAATGCGATTTTCCAGAACTTAAAGTATATGGAGCAGTACAATCCGGACTATGTTCTGATCCTTGGCGGAGACCACATTTATAAAATGGATTATCAAGTGATGTTGGATTTTCACAAATCAAACAATGCAGATGTGACACTGGCGACGATTCCGGTTCCGATGGAAGAGGCAAGTCGTTTTGGGGTTTGTGTTACAGATGACAATAAACAGATTGTGGAATTTCAGGAAAAACCGGAACAACCAAAAAGCAACCTGGCATCCATGGGAATTTATATTTTCTCCTGGCCGGTGCTGCGCGAGGCACTGATCACACTGCGTGATCAACCGGGATGTGACTTTGGTAAACATATCATACCATATTGCCATGAAAGAGGTGACCGTATCTTTGCATACGAGTTTAATGGCTATTGGAAAGATGTAGGAACATTGGGGTCGTATTGGGAGTCCAATATGGAATTGATCGATCTGATTCCGGTATTTAATCTGTATGAAGAATTTTGGAAAATTTATACAAAAAACGAGTGGCTTCGTCCACAGTACATTGCGAATTCCGCTGTAATTGACAAGGCAATCATGGGGGACGGTTGTGAAGTGTATGGAGAAGTACACAATTCCGTCATTGGTTCCAATGTCGTGATTGAAGAGGGAGCGGTCGTTCGTGATTCTATTGTTATGAATTCGACACATATCGGTAAAAATACGGTATTGAACAAAACGATTGTCGCAGAAAATACAACCATCGGCGCAAATTGTGTATTGGGCGAAGGCGAAGATGATGTTGTGAACCAAGTGAAGCCGGATGTCTATGCATTTAATCTGGTGACGGTTGGAGATGATACCGTGATTCCGGACGGTGTGACAATTGGTAAGAATACTGCCATATCAGGGGTGACAACGAGTGAGGACTATCCAAACAATACGCTGGAAGCCGGCGGAACTTTGATAAAGGCAGGTGACATCATATGAGAGCAATCGGAATTATTTTAGCAGGTGGTGAAAGCCCACGGATGCGGGATCTGACCAAGAAGAGAGCAACATCCGCGATGCCAATTGCAGGGGGTTATCGCAGTATTGATTTTGCGCTGAGCAGTATGGCAAATTCCCACATCAGTAAAGTGGCGGTTTTTACACAATATAATTCAAAATCATTGAACCAGCATTTGAATTCTTCAAAATGGTGGGATTTTGGACGAAAACAAGGGGGATTGTTTGTATTTACTCCGATGCAGACCCAGGATAACAGTTACTGGTATCGTGGGACGGCGGATGCGATCGCACAGAACATTGACTTTTTGAAAGCAAGTCATGAACCATATGTTGTAATCGCTTCCGGAGACTGTGTTTATAAACTTGATTTTAATAAAGTTTTGGAGTATCATGTTCAGAAAAATGCAGACATCACAATTGTGACAAAGGATCTCGGGGAGAGGGATGACCCAAGTCGTTTTGGTGTTGTCTCTGTGGATGAATCGGGACTTGTGACGGAATTTGAAGAAAAACCGATCGTGACGTCAAAGACAACGGTATCCACAGGCATTTACGTAGTTCGCAGAAGGCAATTGATTGAGATGATCGAGCGTGCGGGAAGTGAAGGATGCTTTGATCTGGTAAAAGACATTTTTGTGCGTTACCGTGGCTTGAAGAAGATTTATGCATATCCAATGAATTCTTATTGGAGTAATATTACGACGGTGGAATCTTATTTTGAAACCAATATGGATTTCCTGAATCGTGATATCCGCGATTATTTCTTCGCACAGTATCCGACAATTGCTTCGAAGATAGAAGATCTGCCGCCGGCAAAATACAATGCAGGATCCAAAGTGAGAAACAGTTTGATTTCGAGTGGATGTATTCTTAACGGCGAAGTATCGGACTCTATCTTATTTAAAGAAGTATATGTAGGAAACAATACGGTGATTCGCAACTCAATCATACTGAATGATGTTTATATCGGTGATAATACGTATATTGAGAACTGTATTGTGGAGAGCCATGATACAATTCGTGCAAATTCCAATTACGTAGGTGATCCGGAAAACATTAAGATCGTGCTTGAGACGAATGCACGTTATGTATTGTAATCAGCAATGTAACTATTCAGGATCTAATGTATGGAAATCAATGAATCGTTACTATGTAGCAAACGAAAAGTAGAAGAGAGGATATGGGTATGCAGGTAACAGACGTTCGGATTCGGGTCATCGACAGAGACTCGAAGATGAAGGCGATAGCATCTGTGACATTTGACGATTGTTTCGTAGTTCATGATATCAAAGTGATTGAAGGGGAAAAAGGATATTTCATCGCGATGCCAAGTAAGAGAACACCTGACGAGCAGTTTCGCGATGTCGCTCATCCAATCAACCCTCAGATGCGAGAAGAACTGGAAGATGCGATTCTTGCACGTTTTCGTGAAGCATTGCAGGAAGAAGCAGAAAATTGAATTTAGGCGTGTAAGCGATGTGATACGCAATCAAATAAGACTGGTCATGGCTGCGGCGGCAGCTGTGACTGGTTTTTTTGTGACGCAGGCTTTTTTACAAAACCCTTGCCGATAAGTCGTGAAATTGGTATAATAAAATGATAATGGATAACTGGAGGCGCTTATGAAACTGATTGTAGGATTAGGAAACCCGGGGAGAGAGTATGCAGGAACAAGACATAATATCGGATTTGGAGTCATAGCAAGACTTGCTGACGAATATCATATTTCATTAAATAGCAAAGAGCATAAAGCCGTGTGTGGAAAGGGATTTATCGAGGGCGAAAAAGTGATCTTGGCGCAGCCGCAGACTTTTATGAATCTGAGTGGAGAAAGTGTGCGGAGTATCGCGGATTATTATAAGATTGAACCGGAAGATATTATTGTGGCGTACGACGATATTGACCTGGAAGTGGGACAGATCCGTGTGCGCAGAAAAGGAAGCGCAGGCGGGCATAATGGCATCAAAAATATTATTTCGCATCTTGGAACGAATGAATTTCCACGTGTCAAAGTGGGTGTAGGGGCGAAGCCACAGGGAGGCGACCTTGTCAATCATGTATTGGGACATTTTTCCAAGGAAGACGAAAAGAAGATGGATGAAGTGCTGGATGAAGCTGTCGCAGCCGTGGAAACGATTGTGACGCAGGATGTGGATGTGGCGATGAACCGCTTTAATGCGAAAAAGAAATAGGAAATTTTTGGAAAGGAAAGAGAGATTTGGAGACGTTATTTGCCCCTCTTGGGGAACTGGAAGAATATGACCAGCTCATACGCGGGATAAAACAGGGTGAATTTCCGGTTCAGCTGATCGGATGTATGGATACCCAGGAGAGCCATATGATCTATGGGACAGGGCGCGATAAGAGAATCCGGCTTGTTATCACACACAATGAAGTGCGGGCCAAGGAACTTGTCGAAGATCTGAAACTTTACGACCACGATGTCATGTATTATCCGGCGAAGGATTTCATCTTTTACAGTGCGGATGTGCACGGACAGGCGATTGTCAAAGAACGGCTGAAAGTCATCAAACGGCTGTTGGAAAAGGAACCGCTTACCGTCGTAACGACGCTGGATGGCGGAATGGACTATTGTCTGCCGTTTGAACGATATCAGGAGAACCGGATTCATGTGGCAGAAGAAGAAATTCTGGATCTGGAGAAGTTTAAGAAAAATCTTGTTGCCATCGGCTATGAAAATACGGGACAAGTGCAAAAAGAAGGCGAGTTTTCGGTGCGCGGAGGTATTATCGACGTATTTCCGCTGACCGAGGAATGCCCGTATCGTATCGAACTGTGGGGCGACGAAGTCGACGGAATACGACGCATTGACGTAGAGAGCCAGCGTTCGGTTGAGACTGTCTCCGAGATTGAGATTTATCCGGCGACGGAAATTTTTCTGGAAGAAGACCGCATTTTAGAAGGAATGCACCGCATGGAAGAGGAGATGCAGACCTGCGTGCGCCGGTTTGAAGAAGAGGGAAAGAAGGAAGAAGCTTCGCGGCTCCGTCAGAGTGTGGCAAATTTCCGCGAGACCTATGAAGTTTATCACGGACTCGTAAATCTGGAAAGTTATGTCAGCTATTTTACAAAAAATGTAAGTTCGTTTTTTGATTATTTTAAGGGAGAAGATGTCTGCGTTTATCTTGACGAGCCGGCACGCTGTATCGAAAAGGGCGAAGCGGTGGAGTATGAATTCCGCGAGAGTATGGTAAGCCGTCTCGAAAAGGGATATATTCTGCCGGGACAGATGGAAGTTCTGTTTTCGCTGCCGGTGCTTTTGAAAAAATTGTCTGAACTGCCGTTGCTCCTTATGACGGCGCTGGATATGAAAGTCAAGGAGTTTAATGTCAACCACAAATACAATTTCCAGATTCAGGCAGCCCCATTGTATAATAACAATTTTTCGCTGCTTGCGAAGGATATCCTGCGGCTGAAGAAAAACGGGTACCGCGTTCTGGTGCTTTCTGCCTCGGGAACGCGTGCAGAGCGGCTTTGCCAGGATTTGCAGGATTACGAGATCCCGGCGTTTTACAGCAGAGATCTGTCGCATGAACTGCTTCCTGGGGAAGTGATGATCGGCAAAGGTACACTGCGAAAGGGATTTGAGTACCCAAATCTGCGCTTTGTCGTAATGACGGAGGGCGACATTTTCGGCGGGGTAAAGAAGAAACGGAAAAAACGTGTCAAACGTTACGAAGGGGCGGCAATCCACAGCTTTAATGACTTAAAGATCGGGGATTATGTCGTTCATGAAAACCACGGACTCGGTATTTATGAAGGAATTGAGAAGATCGAGGTCGATCACATAACGAAGGATTATCTGAAAGTGGCTTACGCCGGCGGGAGCAATCTGTATATTCCGGCGACTTCTCTGGAAGTGCTGCAAAAGTACGCGGGAAGTGATGCGGCGAAAGTGCCGAAGTTAAACAAACTCAATTCGCCGGAGTGGAAGAAGACGAAAACGCGTGTCAAAGGGGCCGTCAAGGAGATCGCGCAGGAACTGGTCGATCTGTATGCAAAACGACAGGCGAAGCAGGGACACGCATTTGAAAAAGATACGGTTTGGCAGCGTGAATTTGAAGAGGTCTTTCCTTATGAGGAGACGGAGGATCAGCTGCACGCGATCGAAGATACGAAAAAAGACATGGAAAGTATCAAGGCAATGGACCGCTTGATCTGCGGGGATGTCGGATATGGAAAGACGGAAATCGCGATCCGCGCGGCATTCAAAGCCGTTATGGATGGTAAGCAGGTGGCTGTTCTTGTGCCGACGACGATTCTTGCGGGCCAGCATTACAATACGTTTGTCCAGAGAATGCGTGATTACAGCGTCGAAGTGGGGATGCTTTCCCGTCTGAGAACGCCGAAAGAAAACCGGGAGACGGTGGAAAAACTGCGAAAAGGCGCAATTGACATTGTCATCGGAACCCATCGGCTTTTGGCAAAAGATGTCGTTTACAAAGACCTTGGACTTCTGATCGTCGATGAGGAACAGCGTTTCGGCGTGACACATAAAGAAAAATTGAAACAGTTGAAAAATGACATTGATGTATTGACGCTTACGGCGACGCCGATTCCGCGGACACTTCACATGAGTCTTGTCGGAATCCGTGATATGAGTGTGCTGGAAGAGCCGCCGGTCGATCGTATGCCGATTCAGACATTTGTTATGGAGAAAAATGACGAGATCGTGCGCGAGGCGATTCTTCGTGAACTTGGACGCGGCGGACAGGTTTACTATGTGTACAACCGCGTCGCCAATATGGACATTATCGCCGGAGAGGTGCAGAAACTTGTGCCGGAGGCCATTGTCGCCTATGCTCACGGGCAGATGAATGAGCGTGAACTGGAACGGACCATGTTTGCGTTTGTCAACGGCGAGATTGATGTCCTTGTCTCGACGACGATCGTAGAAACGGGGTTAGACATCCCTAACGTCAATACGATCATTATCGATGAAGCCGATAAACTCGGGCTTTCCCAGCTTTATCAGCTGCGTGGACGTGTCGGTCGTTCCAATCGGACGGCGTACGCATTTTTGATGTATAAGCGCGACAAGATGTTAAAAGAAGTAGCAGAAAAACGACTTGCCGCAATAAAAGAGTTTACAGAACTTGGTTCAGGGTTTAAAATATCTATGAGGGACCTTGAGATCCGTGGCGCAGGAAACCTTTTGGGAGCCAGACAGCACGGACATATGGAGGCGGTCGGATACGATCTGTATTGCAAGATGCTGAATGAAGCAGTCTTGAGATTAAAAGGCGAATTAAAAGACGAGGATGAATTTGACACAACACTCGATCTCGACATCAATGCATTTATTCCATCAACGTATGTGTATAATGAATATCAAAAACTGGAATTATACAAACGTATTTCATCCATTGAATCCAAAGATGAAATGGAAGATATGACAGATGAGTTGATCGACCGCTTTGGGGAAATGCCGAAAGCAGTCTACAATCTGTTATATGTTGCATATTTGAAATCATTAGCACACCACGCTTATATGACAGATGTGAAACAAAAAGGAGAAAAAGTCTCATTTGAAATGAAACCAGATGCAGCCGTGGACGTAGAAAAAATTCCAGTGGTATTAGAAGAATACAAACGTGAATTATCCTTCCAGGCAGGCAAGAATCCGACATTTGTACTGGATCTGTCAAAGACAAAGAAAGTGAAGCAGTTAGAAAAGATTGAACATTGTGTGAACTCGCTCAATTCATTGATAATCCAATAAGTTTGTGCTATAATATCGCCAGACATTAGCCTAATATAATCATAATATGAAGGAGAAAATGAAATGAAGAAATTAGCAAAGAAGTTGCTATGTTTAACTGCAGTTCTTGCGTTAACTCTTTCTTTATTTACAGGATGTAAAAGCAAGAATGAGAAGACATTATTTGAATATGCAGGACAAGAAGTAACATTCCAGGAAGCACATGTATATGCAAGAATCATGCAGTATCAGGCAGAAGCTCAGTACGGAGCATACTTCGGAGACAGCATGTGGTCTATGCAGGTCGGAACAGACAGCAAAGGAAAGAAGATCACAATGCAGCAGTCTGTCAAAGACAGCGTTATCAACCAGTTAAAACAGATCAAAGTTTTAGCAGCACACGCAGACGACTACAACGTGAAGTTAACAAAATCTGAGAAGAAGCAGATCAAAGAAAGCGTAACTGCCTTCGCAAAAGACTCAACAGGTAAGAAAGTCATGAAGAAGACAGAAGCAGATAAAGATATGATCCAGAAACTGTACGAAGAAAGCACGATCGCAAGTAAAGTTATGCAGGCGATTATCAAGAAAGCAAACGTTACAGTAACAGATGACGAAGCCAAAACTGTCAAAGTCTACAAACTTGTTTTCACAACAAAGACAACAGACAGCAAGACAGGAAAAGAAAAAGACATGACAGCCGCTGAGAAGAAAGATCAGCTAAAGAAAGCAAAATCCGCATTAAAGATGATCAAGAAAGGTCAGAGTATCAGCTCTGTAGCTAAGAAGTTCAGCGTAAACTCTGACAACGAAGAATCCTATACAAAAGGAAAAGCCACATTAGGAACAAAATTCGAAACAGCAGCAGCAAAACTTAAGAAGAACCAGGTAAGCGGAGTCGTAGAATTAGACGATGCATACGTGATCATCAAGATGTTAAATCCAAACGACACAACAGCAGCTGCATCAAATAAATCCACACTGCTTCAGGAAAAACAGCAGGCAGCATACGAGAAAGTCTACAAGAAGTGGACAAAAGATGCTGACAAGAAGTGGGATGACAAGAAGTCTGTAGATCAGGATCTGTGGAAAGAAGTTAAGTTCAAATATAAAGCTACAACAGCATCTACAGCAGCAACAACAACTACAACAACAGCGGCGAAGAACACAACAACAGCTGCGAAGAATAAATAATTATAAAAGAGTAAATAATTACAAGAAATAAAAAGACCGGAGATAACGGGAATAGTTATCTCCGGTCTTTTTGACTTTCTGTGATCACACAGGCACCGAGTTGTTCACTATTCAAATCATCATGGAATGTGTATGTTTTACCATACCAATACCGTTTTCCATACACAACTACTCAGATTTTTCAATACTGTAATTGTCCACACTATAGACTTCTGGTATATGATAAAAAATAAATAAGCAACCGAAA
>ENA-OURQ01002056-OURQ01002056.1-human-gut-metagenome-genome-assembly--contig:-NODE-2056-length-15760-cov-3.158103_pt1 | contig 15760 bp, 14 predicted proteins | sample MGYA00242105_ERZ508999 | MGnify/ENA primary metagenome ERZ508999 (study PRJEB26280, sample SAMEA2338771) | human gut metagenome | biome: human gut; feature: human-associated habitat; material: faeces...
CAAAAGAAAAGATTTTCCGATCGTAGTCATAAATACTACCGTTGTCCCTCTTGTAAACAAATGGTAAGACTTCCTAAAGGAAAAGGAAAAATTATTGTGACTTGTCCAAGTTGTCATCAAAAATTTGAAAAGAGAACTTAATTATGTTTGGCTATGTCGTTATTAATAAACCAGAATTAAAAATTAAAGATTTTGATAAATATCAAGAATATTATTGTGGTTTATGTCAATCTTTAAAACAAAATCATGGTCGCCGTGGTCAATTGACTTTAAATTATGATTTAAACTTTGTAGGAATTTTGCTTTCTAGTCTGTATGAACCGACAGATAAACAATATTTAATTCGTTGCCCATTACATCCTTTTCATAAAAAGAGTGTACGTACTAATCAATATATGGATTATGTCAGTGATATGAATATCATCTTAACTTATTTTAAATTAGAAGATATTTCTATTAGTCCTATCACACAATATAATATAGAAATGGCAAAAACATTTTATAATAATGAACATATTGATTATCATATAAACAACTTTTAAAAAAAGAATTTAATAGAATTAAAAAGAAATATCCTGATAAAGTAGAAAAAATTAAAGAACATTTAGACCAAATTCATTATCTAGAAAAATCACATTGTTTAGATTTAGATGAAGTTGCTGGTCATTTTGGTCATATCATGGCAAGTATTTGTGTTTATCAAGAAGATGTTTTTAAAGATGATCTTTATCAAATGGGATTTTATTTAGGAAAATTTATTTATTTGATTGATGACCGTGTGATTGTCCCATATTTCTTTGTTATTTATATATTCACCTAACTGTTTTTTCATATCCCAATTGTCGGGAAAAGGACGAATATCTACGCCTCCGCTGGTGCTTCCGGCAGCTCCGAATATATCTTGATGACGAATAGCCAACCATAAAGCTCCGTGTCCTCCCATACTTAAGCCGGTGATCGCCCTGCCTGTTCTATCGTCGCGAGTGGAAAAATTTTTATCGACATAAGAGACCAGTTCTTTTGATATGAATGTTTCGAATTGCGACTCTTTATTAAACGGGCTATCCCAGTACCAACTGTTTTCTCCGTTAGGACAGACAAAAATTATGCTGTCTTGCGTAGCTGTTTGCGAAAGATCTTTCTTTATATTTGGCCATGTGTTTTGATTTCCTCCATATCCGTGCAATAAGTAAATGACCGGATAAGTTGCAGACGGATTGTAGTTTGTAGGAGTAATGATTACGCAAGGGATGTCCTTATTCATAGCATCGCTTTTTACCTTAGTTTTGATTGTTTCGGCTTGTAATGAGAATACACAAAAAATAAAGAGCAAGAAACTTAAAGTCTTTTTCATAATCATATCGGAAAAATAAATTAGAAATGTTATTAACGTTTGATGTAACGGAGTATAAAATCTAAGTTATCATGTAATAGTTCGTAGCCTTTTTCTCCGTTGAATCTTAATTCGGGGACTTTACCTTTTTGCACGGCATTTTCCATAAAGGAGACCCCTAATTCATCGCTCAATACGGCTATCCATGCGGTTTCTTCAGGAGTTAACGGCATTTCACCCTCTCCGAGGTCGGTATCTTCCAGTATATCTTTCAAGATAATTTCTTGTTCATTCTCGGGTAAGTCTGTTTTTTCTTCGAAGATGTGCGATTCTTCTTCTGCCCTTTTATCGATTTCTTCTGTTAAATCTTCCGATTTGGGATAAGTATTTACCAATCCCATAATCCACCATTCATTTTGCCAACGTACAAATCCTGCATACAGACTTGTTTTGTCGCTTTTCATGTCTTCGGGAAATCCTTTTAAAGATTTTTGTGTGACTTCGATAATTTCGCCGGTAATGATATGCCGGAAACGAGCATTATATTTGTCTTCGTCGACAAAATCGAAATAACCTGAATATTTACGGGATAAATTTTTTAAAGCTTCATGTGCCGGGTGTTCTTCTCCTAAAAGAATAGCAAGCCATTGAGCAGGAGAGTGTTGCATAAATTCTGTGATCAGGTTATATGCAAAATCATTACACAAGACATTTACCATATCCGGAAGATATTCTTCTGTCCCGTCTTCCTTTGCTGTTGTTACTATGTCGTCTATTTCTTCCTGCATCTGTCTGCCGTTGAATTGGAAAAGATAGGATTCGGTTGCTAACCATGCGAAACGTGCTTGTAAAGAATATAAATTGGTACACTCTTTTGGAGATAGGTCAAAAAATCCTTTTAATTTTTCGTTTGCCGGAGCAGATTCGTATTCTTCGTCCAGAATTTCCATGACCTTTTCTGCTATCCGGGAAAAAAGAGGAGTTTCGGGAGAATAGGGGATTTCTCCTCTGTTTAATTGCATGAAATAGTGCCATGTCAGAAATTGTATATCCTCTGTGTTGATCTCTTCATTTGCATAATCGTTGCATGGAAAAAACGGAAGGGGAGAATTGTATTTCCGGTAATGTTCTTTAGTAAATGCCCTGAAGATACCGGCTTCTGAAATAATATCTTCGAAATATGAGGTAAGGGTACAAGCCAGTTGCTTTTTTTCTTCTTCTTCCAGATAAAAAAGATTTTCATCTGATATTTCGTTTTCCAGTAGATTATTAAGTACGGTATAGATTTTATTTGCAATTGTCGTATAATAAAAATCTGTACGGGCCGATCCTTGATAAGGATGTAAGGATGCCCAGTCTTTACTGTATATTGTTTGTTTTTTCTTTGCCATGAAGTTTGTTTTTAATTTACAAACTTACGGATTAATAGTTAATTCGGCAATGATTCGGGGTATGTTCTATCTGTTTTCATCACATTTTCTTTACTTTTGTCGTCAGGTTTAAAAGTTTTTGAAAAATATGTCCGGTATGGAAAATATGGAATTTATCGTTCCGTTAGAAAAATGGTATTTAGAGAATAAAAGAGATTTGCCTTGGCGGAATACTACCGATCCGTATGTTATCTGGATATCGGAGGTAATTCTTCAGCAAACCCGAGTTATACAAGGACTTGATTATTTTAACCGCTTTATGACTCGTTTCCCGGATGTAGCCTCTTTGGCAGAAGCTGAAGAGGATGAGGTTTTGAAGTATTGGCAGGGACTCGGGTATTATAGTCGTGCGCGTAATTTACATACTGCCACTCGGCAAATTATGGACGATTTTGGAGGGCTTTTTCCGAAAAATTATAGGGATGTGCTCTCTTTAAAAGGTATAGGAGAATATACGGCAGCGGCAATCTGTTCGTTTGCATATCGTCAACCTTATGCTGTTGTCGATGGAAATGTATATCGGGTTTTGGCTCGTCTTTTCGATATAGATGTCCCTATCGATTCGACTCAGGGGAAAAAACTTTTTGTAAAACTGGCTTCAGATCTTTTGGACAAGAAACGTCCCGATGTGTATAATCAGGCGATTATGGAGTTGGGTGCATTGCAGTGTGTACCTCGTTCACCTCATTGTGAGTTGTGTCCTTTATCGAACAAGTGCCTTTCTCTTATTTCGGGACGTGTAGAAAAACTTCCGGTAAAACAAGGTAAAACGGTTGTGAAGCCGCGTTTTTTTAATTATCTCTGTATTTCCTATCAGGGAGATACATGGATACGACAACGCAAAGGAAAAGATATATGGGAGAATTTGTATGAATTTGTGTTGATCGAAACAGATAAAGAGTATTCATTTGAAGAGTTGCAACATACCGAAGAGTACTGTCGGATATTCAACGGTTTAGGAAAAGTAAAAGTGACGGCCTTACCTTTGCAGAAACGTCATGTTTTGTCGCATCGTATTATAAATGCCTATTTTTATTCTATTGAAATAGAGTCCGTTCCGGAAGGACTTTCCGGATATATCCGTATTCCCTATACCGAATTGGAGAATTATGCTGTTTCCCGGTTGACACATATTTATTTGGAACAGCGCAAGTAAATAAATTGAGCTATTTTACTGTTTTATGAATGTTTCTGAAGAAGCTGAAATTTACACTTCCGTATGTTCGTTTTTGATCAAATCCTGGTAGTGTCGAAAAGTCGTATGATTTCGAATGTTCTATTATGAAAATTCCTTCAGGTTTTAGTAATTCCGAATTGAGTACAAGTTCCGGAATTGTGCCGAATTTGGGTAAATCATAAGGTGGATCGGCAAATATAAGATCGAAATTTTCTTTACATGCCGGAATAAATTTGAACACGTCTCCTTTTATCGGGACTAAATTATCTGCGTGCAGTTGTTGCATGACTTTGCGGATAAAGTTATACTGTACCGGATAATTTTCTACACATACTACTTTGGTACATTCTCGTGATAGTAATTCAAAACTGATAGCTCCGGTTCCTGCAAAAAGATCGAGGGCTGTCATACCACTGAAGTCGATCAGATTGTTTAATACGTTGAATAAATTTTCCCGGGCAAAATCTGTCGTGGGACGGGCTTTTATATTGGACGGAACGTCAAATCTTCTTTTTCCGTATTTTCCGCTTATAATTCGCATAGAGGTATAACTGTTAAATCGAAAGGAGCTTCGAGGGTTTCTTTTCCTAATTTAAAAAGTTGAGGAGGAAAAATCGACGGCATTACCTGGCGGATATATTCTTGAGCAATGCGAGTTATGATTTGTCGAGGTTCTTTGTCTCCGGTAAGTTGAAGCTCGTCTTTTTCCTGGTCAAATCCTTGTTGCTCCCAAACATTGAGTATATAATAAGCCGCATCATGAATGTCTCCATATTCGAATGAATTGGCGAATAGTAATCCTTTTTTGTTAAAACACGCTATATCTATCCATTTTTTTTGCAGGTGAATATACATTTTAGAATTATTTCCGACTTTACTTCGCTTATAGAAGTATTCGCATAAAGGAGTCAGTTGATGCAAAAACAGAGGATTGTCGAAAGTCCTTTTTAGAAAAGCATAAATGTCTTTGTTTACACCGAACAGATTATATAACTGATTCCTTTGCCATTCATTGCAAAGGATTTTGTCTGTATGGTCGGGAAAACAAAAATCGTAATATATATTCAGTTTATCAGCTTCCGGTTCAATGGATTGGGGAATGAGCGTGAATCGGGAAGATTGTAGTATTATATATGTTTTACGAAAAGTTTTTAATAAAACGGGTTGATTATACACTGCTTCTTCAATAGATTGAAGAGGGGTATTTCCGGTCGGCGGAAATACGATATTTTGTCCTTTGTAAGAGTTGTTGGTTGTCGGATCGGATATGGCAAAATAACATCCGTCGTTTCTCAAACGAATCGATAAAATGTAATTCTCCGTTTTTTCAGGAGGTGTTATTTTGTATATTTGTTCTCCCATAATTCTTTTTCTGGATATTGCCAGTTTAGACAGACTCTTAAAGCCAGATTCTTATTGCAAAAATAGCAAAAGAAAACGGTATGACCTATTTTTGTATTCTACTTTATTTTTAAATAAGATGATAAACGAATTTTTTATTCGAAAATTTGCAGATAATTTGCCATATGCTCCTACGGAGGAGCAGGCCGAACTGATTGCGCGACTTGCCATGTTTCTTTTCGATCGGGATTCCCGATCTTTGTTTTTAATTAACGGATATGCAGGTACGGGTAAAACTTCTTTGATCGGAGCATTGGTACGGACTTTGTCCGGGTTTCAACGGAAGACCGTTCTGTTAGCACCTACGGGTAGAGCTGCAAAAGTTTTTGCAGGCTATGCAGATCATCCGGCTTATACGATTCATAAAAAGATATATCGGCAAAAAGTTTTTTCGGCAGATTATGAGGGTTTTCAGATAACCGACAATCTGCATAAAGATACATTGTTTATTGTCGATGAGGCTTCTATGATTGCCAATGGTGGTGAACAGATGATATATGGTTCAGGCCGGTTATTAGATGATTTGGTAGAATATGTTTATGCGGGAGAAGGTTGTCGCTTGATTTTATTGGGTGATTCGGCTCAGTTGCCTCCGGTAGGACAGACTCGAAGCCCTGCACTTGAGAAAAGTAGTCTGATGAAATACGGGTTGTCTGTTATAGATTTTGAATTATGCCAGGTTGCTCGTCAGTCAGATGATTCAGGAATTCTTTTTAATGCTACCCGCTTGCGTATGTTGATGGGCGAAAATCCGTTACCGCTTCCGAAAATACGTTTGCAAGGTTACACTGATGTGCAGCGGGTCGGGGGTGAGGATTTGATCGAAACTTTATCTTCTGCGTATAGTCGGGACGGTATGGATGACACAATTGTAATAACACGTTCCAATAAACGTGCCGGGATTTTTAATCAAGGAATTCGCAATCAGATACTTTATCGGGAAGAAGAGCTTACTTCGGGAGACTTGCTTTTGGTTGCGAAGAATAACTATTTTTGGAGTCGGGAGTATAAAGATCTCGATTTTATAGCCAATGGAGATGTCGCCCGTGTTGTGAAGGTGAGGAATACTCGTGAAATGTACGGATTTCGTTTTGCTGATGTTGCACTTTATTTTCCTGATTATGATGTGGAAATAGAATCTAAAATTATCCTGGATACATTGATGTCCGATGCTCCTTCCTTAACTGTGGAAATGAATAATCGTCTTTTTATGAATGTTCTTGAGGATTATTATGATATTCCTAATAAACGAGAGAAGATGAAAAAAATAAAAGTTGATCCTTGGTTTAATGCTTTACAAGTAAAATATGCATACGCTGTTACTTGTCATAAAGCTCAAGGAGGACAATGGAAGAATGTATTTGTGGATATGGGGTATATACGTGCCGAAGGGCTTGAACTGGATTTCCTTCGATGGCTTTATACAGCGTTTACCAGGGCTACGGAGCATCTTTATTTAATAAATTTGGAACAAAATCTCGCAGAAGATAAATTAGAGTTATAATACAGGGCTTAATAATCGTACTACCGATTCGCATATTTTATGCCAAAGGGGTCTTTTTTTCCATAAATTCAGAGTGATGCGTCTGCATTTTTTTTGATCGTCCAAAAAGATATTTTTCATTTGTGTGGTGAGCTCCTTACTATACATGAACGCATTTATTTCAAAATTGTGGTCGAAACTTCTGAAATCCAGATTTGTTGATCCTATCGTTGAAAATTCATTGTCGATCGTGATGCTTTTGGCATGAAGAAAACCGTTCTGATAAAAATATATTTTAATGCCTGCTTTTAGCATAGAGGTCAGGTATGAGTGAGATGCTAATTGCAGGATGGGTGAATCAGACTTTTCTGGCAACATTAATCTTACATCCACTTTAGAAAGTGCTGCGACCTGCAAAGCTTTCATCAGACTTTCAGTAGGCAGAAAATACGGAGTCTGTATGTATATATGCTGTTTGGCGTTTGAAATGGCTTTCAGGAATGAAAGCGAAATACCTTTCCATTCACCTATCGGGCCGCTGGTAAGAATTTGAACATTTATGTTTCCGGTACGTGGTACGGGCGGAAAGTAGATGTTGTCGGACAGCAACTCTCTTGTCGTAAAACTCCAGTCGATAGAAAATGCAGTTTGTAATCCGTACACGGCAGGGCCGGTAATCCGTATGTGCGTATCTCTCCATATTCCCCATGCCACACCATCTTGATATCTGTCGGCGATATTCATTCCTCCGACATATCCTATTTTCCCGTCTATGATGACTATTTTTCGGTGGTTTCGGTAATTCAGTTTATTGGCTAATTGAGGAAAAGTGACTTTTAGAAATGGGCGTACATCGACACCCGCTGCCTCCATTTCGTCAAAAAAATGCTGTTTCACTTTCCAGCAACCCACATCATCATAAATAACTCGTACGATTACTCCTTCTTTAACTTTATCGATTAAAAGTTGTTTAATCGTATTTCCGAGTCGGTCGTTGGCAAAAATGTAATATTGCAGGTGAATGAATGTTTGGGCATTTTTAATATCTTCTATCAAAGAGGCGAATTTATCTTTTCCGTTGGTAAAAACTGTTACTTCGTTACCGGGATGCAGTCCTGATTTCCCGAGTGTGTATGCCAATCGTATTTGTTGTTTACTTTCTTCGGATAAAGGCATTTCTTGTAGATCTACATCGGGGTCTTCTGTAAGTTGTTGAAGTTTTCTTTTCCCTTTTCGTGAAATCATGTGCTGTCTTCTATATTCCTGACCGAAGAAGAAGTAAAAGACGATGCCAACAATGGGTAGGAAGAGAAGAACGACTATCCACGCAATACTTTTTACCGGATTGCGGTTTTCCGATATAATAACCAAAATTGTACCTATAATAGTGATCAGATATATTACGTACAGACTATTATATACCCACTGATCGATGTTTTGAATTATATTCAGATAAAGCATGGAATCGGTTATTTTGGATATTTTTTGAAAAGCTAAATTAAGTATAAAAAATGAATTTATCAATATTTATGTCGATAAGAACCTATCTAAATTTTGTGTGGGGGAGGTTTTGAGAATTTTTTAGAGGCTATTTTGTTTTTTTATAAGGATGATAACGGGCTATCTGATGAATAAAAGCGGGGAAACCGATTGGAAAAATATAGAGATAACCCGATATAATTTCCTGCATCGGAAAATTTAAGCAGGTTCTAAAGAAAATATACATGATAATGAATTAAAAAATAATACTTTTGCACTCGTTTTAATACAATAGGCAATACTCTATTGTTTTCTTGATAAATTTCAGGTAGAGATATTTTTGAGGAGAATGAAGAAAGATTATTTGAATGATGTGTTTAAAACACTCTTGTGGACATTGTTGTTCCTCGTGTTGTTTTCATTCGTTCCCGAGATAAAAGTAGGTTCGTTTACTTCCCGCAAAGTAGATATGCTTTCCGATATTCGTCTGGTGAAACCGCAGTCGCATGCGAAAGGACCGGATCGGCCTGTTATTGCCGATTCCGATACGCTTGTTGTAAAGAGAGATACGGTCGTTCGGCAAAAAAAGCCTGTACACAAGCCTAATGGAGTCGTTTTATTTGAAGATTATTCTGAAGACGGATCGGGATTGAATCGCTTTTGTCATGCGCTGGATGAAGTGAAAAAACGTCCGGTGAGAATAGCTTTTCTGGGAGATTCTTTTATAGAGGCCGATATTTTGACTCAGAATATTCGAGAAGAATTGCAAGAACGTTTTGGTGGGAGAGGAGTCGGGTATGTTCCTATGGCTTCGATGACAGCGGGTTTTCGACGGACGGTCAGACATCAGTTCGATCATTGGTCGACCGTGTCGACTGTGAGTCATACAAAGCTGGATAAAAATAGTATTTTTATAGCCGGTCAATATTTTATACCTGAAGACGGAGTATCTGCAACTTTTAAAGGCACTTCGTCATTGAAAGGGCTGAGTGCTTTTGGTTCAGCGAAATTTTTGTTTGTAAATCGGGAGAATACGGAGATTCGTTTAGCGATCAATAAGGAGGATGCTCGTGTGTATAAACCGCTTTCGGCAGATAGTTTGCAATGTATCGAAATAGAAGGTGAAATTTCTTCGTTGGATATTAAGTTATCTCATCCGTCGGGATTTACGGCCTTTGGAGTGTATTTAAATGACAAAACCGGGATATGTATCGATAACTACTCTTTGAGAGGTACTTCCGGAACAAATTTGTCTCAGGTAAATGTTTCTCTTAGCCGTGAAATGTCCCGATATGTAGATTATGATTTGATCGTATTGGAATACGGGCAAAATGTCGTTTCTAAAGATGTTTATGATTATCGTGCATATACCGACCGAATGATAAAAGTCGTTCGACATTTAAAAGAGTGCTATCCCGATTCGGATATTCTCATTATGGGAATCGGTGATCGGAGCAGGCGGGGAACAAACGGATTTGAAACGATGCCCGAGATATACGAAATGATTGCAGCCCAGCGAAAAATCGCACGAGATACGAAATCTGTTTTTTGGGATACTTTTATGGCGATGGGAGGGGAGAACAGTATGGTCTCTTATGTAGAGCATAAACCGGTTTGGGCAAATAAAGATTATACCCATATTACACATGCCGGAGGACGTCCGATAGCAAAAAAATTTGTTGAAGCATTGATGTATCGTTATAATCAGGAGTCTGGATTATGAGATATTTTACCGTTATTTCCATACTTGTATTTTCTTTGTGCTTTTTTCGTGTAACGAATGCACAAACGAATATATCCGTTACTGTCAAGGATAGTTTGACGGAATATCCTTTTATTTGTGTGAAAGAAAATATTTTGTCCGATTCTTTAAATACGATGGCTTTGTTTTATGAAAAATTGAAGATTTTGAAGTCGGATACAGATACGGTTCGGAAAGTAGTTAATATTCTTCATCTTGGGGATTCCCATATTCAGGCCGGTTTCTTGAGCGGACAAATGATGAGCCGTTTTCAGTCCGATTTTGGAAATGCGGGCAGAGGACTGATCGTCCCTTTGAAATTGATCAAGAGTAATGAGCCTCGTGACTATGCAATCCGTTCGACAGCATCGTGGTTCGGGTGTCGGTGCGTTGATCGCAAAAATTATCCGTGTCCGGGACTCGGGGGAATGGCTGTCGCAACTCGGGATACATCTTTCTTTTTTGATATTGCAACTTTGAGTAAGACCGATTCTTGCAATGCTTTTTGTTCGGTAACGGTTTTTCATCATCCGAGGACATCGCCTTTATCTGTCGTTTCGCAAAAAAAAGGAGTGAATTATTATCCTACTCGGTGGCCGTTTGCTTCTCGTATCGAATTAGATACATTAGTATGTAACCTGCATTTGAAGGGGCAGTCTATGTTCGGCGATACGAGTATTTATTATGCTATGAGTCTTGAAAACCGAAATTCGGGTATATTATATCACTCATCGGGTATTAACGGGAGTTGTTATTCTCATTATGTCGAGGCCGGACAAGTTTTGAATCAGACTGCGGCGTTGACTCCGGATCTTATCATTTTATCATTGGGAACGAATGAAGCTTTCGGAAAATGTGACCAAAAAGATATTTATGACCAGATAGATCGGGTAGTGTCTATGTTGCGGGATATTCATCCCGGAGCAGTATTTCTGTTGACTACACCTCCTGAATGTCATCGGCGAGTCCGGCGAAAGGGGAAAAAGAAGTATTATTATACCTATGTTACTAATACAAAAGTCGAGAAGGTTGCTGAAACAATCCGTAGGTATGCCGTCGGTAAAGGCCTCGCCTGTTGGGACCTTTTCTCTATATCCGGAGGTCGGGGATCAGCTAAATCATGGGTGAAATATCAGCTTTCGGCGCGAGACAGGATACATTTTAATATAAAGGGATATGAATTGCAGGGAAACTTGCTGTATGATGCGATTATAAAAGGTTATAACGATTATGTTGGAAAATAATAATTGGTTGGGTGAGATATTTGAAAAGCTTGGATTGGATATTCATAAATTGGGTGTTCAGTTTCTATATGATCCGAATAACCCGATGTTGTTCAATAGCGGTTTTTTCTTTTTCTTGTTCCTTGCATTTTTGTTTTTATACCGCTATTGCCGCAAAAATGAACTGTTGCGGAATCTATATGTAATGTTGTTTTCATTCTATTTTTATTATAAATCGAGCGGCATTTATTTATTGGTGCTTATATTTGTCTGTACATTCGATTTTTTTATAGGCAGACTTTTGCATCGTACAGAACGAAAAGTATCACGCAAATGGTTAGTTACATTAAGCCTTATTGTTAATATTTGTATGTTAGGGTATTTTAAATATACCAATTTTATTTTCGATCTGTTTTATAGTGCTGTCAACAGACAATTCGAACCATTCGATATTGTTTTGCCCGTAGGGATTTCGTTTTTTACTTTTCAGTCGATGAGCTATATCATCGATATTTACCGCAAACAGATAGAACCTTTGCAAAGATGGCGGGATTATGCTTTTTATGTTTCCTTTTTCCCCCAATTAGTTGCCGGGCCTATTGTCAGGGCACGAGATTTTATTCCACAGATGAAACAGCCGGTTTTTGTTTCCGGAGAAATGTTCGGTCGGGGAATGTTCCTTATTATGGCTGGTCTGTTTAAAAAAGTCGTTATATCCGACTATATCAGTCTTAATTTCGTAGATCGCATTTTTGATAATCCGACGTTATATACAGGATTTGAAAATTTGATGGGTGTATATGCTTACGCTTTACAGATATATTGTGATTTTTCAGGGTATTCTGATATGGCGATAGGGATAGCGTTGTTGTTAGGCTTTCGTTTTAACATCAATTTTGATTCTCCATATAAATCGACATCGATCACCGAGTTTTGGAGACGGTGGCATATTTCCTTGTCTTCATGGTTAAGAGACTATCTGTATATATCTATGGGGGGCAATCGTAAAGGTAAAGTCCGTACCTATATCAATCTGATGCTGACCATGTTGATCGGCGGATTTTGGCATGGAGCTTCTTTACTGTTTGTTTTGTGGGGTGCTTGGCACGGATTGTTATTGGTACTTCATAAATGGTTCAGAAGCATATTCCCTGCATCTAAAGAAGTGCGCAGTCGTTGGCATTGGACTAATGTTTTAAGCATAATCCTCACATTTAATTTGGTCTGTATCGGTTGGGTATTTTTCAGGTCTCCCTCTATGGAGGTGGCAAAGTCTGTATTTTCCCGTATTTTCACCGAGTTTCATCCGGAGATTGTTTGGGATTTTATATCGGGATATGCCAATGTCTTGTTTTTTATCTGTTTAGGATTTTTGTTGCATTTTCTTCCTCATCGTTATTCTGAGGGAGTGGCAAGGAAAATAGAAATGTCTCCGGTTTCCGTTAAGGCATTTGCGTTTGCATTGTTGATTGTGTTGGTAATACAGATAAAATCGAGTGAGTTGCAGCCGTTCATTTATTTTCAGTTTTAATGATTACTTTGTTAATAATTCATTTTAAAAAGGATTTATTTAAGAAAAAGATTATCTTTGTATAATAACTTGAAAAATGATTGTTATGAAGAGGTATTTAAGTCAGATTATATTGTTGATGATGTTCGTTCCTGTTTTTGCTCAGGAAAAAAGTAATTCAGGCAGTGGCGATGTAAAAGTGTTGAACGCTTCGAATTTTACTGCCGAAACGGCAAAAGGTGTTGTTTTGGTGGATTTTTGGGCAACATGGTGTCCTCCATGTCGGCAGATGTCTCCGATTGTCGATGAAATAGCTAAAGAATTGAAAGGAAAGGCCAAATTTGGAAAAGTAGATGTCGATTCGAATAAAGATTTGGCTACAAAATATCAAATAAGATCGATTCCGACATTTATTCTTTTTAAGAACGGGAAAAAAGTAGATCAGATTGTCGGAGCTGTGGAGAAAAAAGATCTGAAAGATTTTGTATTGAAGCATGTCGATAAGAAGTAAAAGAAGATCGAATAATATTTAGCGGGAATCTGTCCGAATTGATAAGTTCGGACAGATTTTGTTTTATGGAGTAGTTTTATTTTATGTTAATTGTAATGCGAGGTTTATTTATTGCGTTTGTAGCTTTTTTGTATTCAGGTTTACTATATGCCGGTGACGGTTCTGTTTCTTCCCCTTTTACGGTAGAAGAAGCATTGTCGAAGAAAAACAACAATATGTTGTGTTATGTGAGCGGTTATATTGTAGGAGAATATGTTAATTATAGTAATAATAAGCATTTTTATAATATGGCTCCTCCATTTGAAGGGACATCTACTTATCTAATTGCGGATATGCCTTTTGAATACAGGCTCGAAAAATGTATGACTGTGCAGTTAGGAGCGGCTAATACGGATATTTGTAATTTAGATGAATATCCTGTGTATTGGAATAAAAAGTTGCTTTTGCAAGGTAATTTGTCTTTATTTCAGACATTACCGGGGATTAAGAATCTCAAAAATTTTGTTTTACCCGAACAACCGTTAGAAGATGAAACGGTATATTGGAATATTTTTGAAGATTTTGAAACAAAGAATGGATATAAGCCTGTTTCCGGAGATATGTATGGAGGAGGAGTTTTTTATGGAGAGGATAATGCGATTCCTTGGGTATTCGAAGGTGCTACTTTAGGTGAAACAGGAAAAGATGCCAAATGGGACGGAGCTTCGGCTCATTTGCGGTTGACGGAGAGTACGTCTGGTAATCCCGGAGCTATTTATATGAAAGAGGATAAGTCGAATGGGATTGGTTACATTCGTTTTTGGGCTGCGTTTTATGATACCGATAAGAAAGGAAGGATTGCGATTTATATTTCAGGTGATCAGGGTGAATCTTGGGAGTGCGTGGCTTCTGGACTTACTCCTGAAAAGACTCTGAAAGAGTTTCAGGTATTGGTGAATCGGCCTGGAAACTATCGGGTGAAAATCGCTAAATCTGAAAATTCTTCTGATGGTGTTAACATTGATAATATTCGTATTAGCGATTATTTGCAACCGTCTGCTGTTTTTCGTTCAGAGAAGGATGATACTTTTAGCGTATCGGCAAATAACGGAATATTATCTTTGAGTTTTACAGATGAAGTTGATGGCGTCGATATATATACGATAAACGGCTCTTTAGCCTTTTCGATAAAAGATCGTATAGAACATATTTCTATACCTCTATTGCCGGGAGTGTATATTATACGAGGTGGATCGTATATTCGGAAAATTGTATTATAGTCTTGATAAAGCCGTTTAAGAGTCGGAACTTGTGAATAGCACATTGTTTACATTGGGTAGAGGAATCGGGCAAGTAATGTTTCAGAACAATGCTTTGTCCGGAATAATAATGCTATTGGGGATATTTCTCAATTCATGGCAGATAGGATTATTGGCTTTAGCCGGTAATGGCGCAGGTACACTGACAGCATACTTGTCGGGATATAAGCAGGAAGATATAAGAGCCGGGTTGTATGGTTTTAACGGTACGTTAGTGGGAATAGCAATAGGCGTATTTATGCAAATTTCGTTGGTATCTTTATTATTGATGATTATCGCATCTGCTTTTTCTACATGGGTTACCCGATTATTCGGTAGTCAAAGATGGTTGCCGGGATTTACAGCCCCGTTTATTATAACAGTATGGTTGTTATTGGGTATATGTTCATTTTTTTTCCCTTCATTATTATTGCCGACATCTTCTTCTGTTATAGAGTGTAAGCCGGACTTGTTTCGTGCGTTCAGTCTGAATATCGGTCAGGTAATGTTTCAGGGTGAGACAATCGTTTCCGGCTTGTTTTTTTTAGCGGCAATTTTTATAAATTCCCGTTTGAATGCTTTTTATGTAGTAATGGCCTCTTTGCTTTCTGTTGTCGTTTCATTATTTTGGGGAGTCGAATATTCGATGTTGAATATGGGGCTGATGGGATATAATGGTGTGTTATGCGCAATTGCTTTAGGAGATAAAACATGGAAAGGCGCATTTTATGCAGTGTTATCTGTCTTGATATCGATATTATTACAGTTTACCGGGATGAAATTTGGAATGGTTACATTAACTGCGCCGTTTGTTTTGTCTGTATGGTGTATAATGGGAATCAATAAATTGGCATCCGGGAAAAAGAGGTTGAACATTCTTGGTTGATAATGTAGCGTCTTTAACTGCCGGAATTTAAACAGGGCTTTTAATGAATGGCTTTCTTTTTAATCGGAAGTTTAGGAAACATTTTCCTGAAACGAACCATATAAGTAGTTATATTTCCTCCTGCGATAATAAGGGTTACAGCCAAAATAATCATTAATATTCCGCAGCATAATCTTGGAGTCAGAACCTCCCCGAAAACGGTTATTCCGAAAAAAACGGCGGTCAGGGGTTCTAATGCTCCGAGAATTGCAGTCGGAGTAGATCCTATATATTGAACAGCCTGAGTAGTACAGAGGAAGGATATGGCTG